>FSSH01001834.1_pt1 | contig 41234 bp, 28 predicted proteins | sample 1166101 | NCBI WGS metagenome assembly FSSH01 (sample SAMEA32972668, study PRJEB13176) | freshwater metagenome | biome: Drinking water system; feature: Biomass in drinking water that filtered by 0.45 um membrane; material: drinking water | place: USA | collected 2012-12-20 | depth 0 m
GCAAAACCAACGTCCTGTTCGGCTTTTTGCATCTGGTCCTCTTTGGCACATTCATGTTTCTCGCGTTCGTGCCGTGAGACGGCCGAGACCGCCGTCAGAATGCGCCGCTGAGCGTGCCGGGGCCTTCGATGACGTCAATCCCCAACAGGAGTTTCAGCAGCACCGCCGCAATCACGATCACCATCGCGCTGACGACAATGAGGCTGCACGTCGCCACCGCGTAGGCCGCCATAATGCGCCGCCGCTTGGTTTGCCCCGATTGCACCAGCCGCGACATCGAGCGGCGCTCGCGGCCGATCAGCAGCGAGACATAGTAGCGCCGCTTCAACACCGGGACGCTGACGCGATAATCCAACAAATGCGGCGCGTCGATCGGCACGCTGGCAAGTGCCAGCGCCGTCATTTGCTCGACCGTGAAACTGCTGCGCATCGAGAACGGCAGTCGCGCCATCATCCGATCGAAGGCCGGGTGCGCGCTAATCACTTGTCCGGGCGCCGATGATGCGGCATCTGGCATCCATGCCGGCGCATAAATGGCTTCGGTATTTGAGTGACGCTCATGGTCAAGCGGCATCGTCATGGCAGCACGTCTCAAGACTTCGATCGCGACGCAGGATGCGCGCGTGCTGCTTTGAGGAGACGCGATCTTTCTAAAGAGGCGGCTTCTCGGGCGGCCCCATCACCGCCGTACCGCTAATGTTTGGCGGATCAACATTCGAACGTTAGGGTTGGACAAACCGAGCCATTTTCCGCCATCACGGAGTGGAAACCGTGATTGCCGGAATGACTTGCGACAGGCATCGCATTTGCCGATAAGGCTGACACTCAACTCATCTAGATGTTTTAACCGGCTTGCCATGTCCACTCCGACCGAAGACCGCGTAATGCTCGCCGTTGCCCGCCCGGAATGGGCAGCAGCGCGCCGCATCGTCGTCAAAATCGGCTCGGCACTCTTGACCGATCGCGCCACAGGACAGTTAAAAGCCGAGTGGCTCAACTCGTTGATGGATGACGTCGCCGAACTGGCGCGCGCGGGCAAGGACGTGGTGCTGGTATCGTCGGGCGCCGTCGCTCTCGGCCGCCATAAGCTCGGGCTGCCGAAGGGATCGCTCGAACTTGAGCAGAGCCAGGCGGCGGCGGCGGTCGGCCAAATCAGCTTGGCGCACGCTTATCAAGAACTGGCGAACGCGCGCGGCCTGACCGCTGCGCAGATTTTGCTGACCCTAGGAGATACCGAAGAACGCCGCCGTTATCTCAACGCCCGCCAGACCATCGACGTGCTGCTGGCTTTGAGAGCCATCCCGGTCGTCAACGAAAACGACACAGTGGCGACGACCGAAATTCGTTACGGCGACAACGACCGGCTGTCGGCGCGCGTCGCGTCAATGGTGTCGGCGGATTGCCTTGTGCTGCTATCCGACATCGATGGGCTCTACACGGCTCCGCCAAACGACGATTCAAATGCCCGGCACATCCCGCTCGTCACCGAGATCACGCCCGAGATCGAGGCCATGGCCGGCGATGCCGGAACCGAGCTTTCAAAGGGCGGCATGAAGACCAAAGTGGAAGCCGCAAAGATCGCGCTCAATGCCGGGACCAACATGGTCATCACGACCGGCAAAATCATGCATCCGCTGCGCGCCATCGCGGCCGGCGCCAAGGTGACGTGGTTCCTCGCCAAATCGGATCCGGTGACCGCGAAAAAGCGCTGGCTCGCCGGTCACTTGGTTCCCGCCGGACAGGTGTTCCTCGATGCTGGAGCCGAGAAGGCACTGCTGTCCGGCAAAAGCTTGCTGCCGGCCGGCGTCACGCGCATCGATGGCTCGTTCGATCGCGGCGATGCGGTGATCATTCGGGCTCATGACGGCCGCGAACTCGGTCGCGGTTTGATTGCCTATCCAGCCATCGAAGCGCGGCGTATCATCGGCAAACGATCAACCGAAATCGCCGCGATCCTCGGCTATGAGGGTCGCGACACGTTGATTCACCGGGATGACATGGCGCTGCACGCTGGCGTGCTGAGAAGCTGAGATATTGGAAGCTGGATCGTGAGACAATGACGTCGGCTGAGCGGATAAACGACGATGCGATCGGCCTCATGCACCGGATCGGCGATGCCGCGCGGCATGCGAGCCGGGCGTTGGCGCAAGCCTCAACGGCGCAAAAGAATTTGGCGCTGACCGAAGCGGCCAAAGCGTTGCGCGAATCGTCTAACGCTGTCGTTGCTGCCAACGCGCGTGACATCGCGGCGGCCAAAGCGGCGGATCGTCCAGCGTCTTTCATCGATCGGCTGATGCTCGACGACAAACGGGTCGCAGCTATCGCCAACGGTCTTGATGATATCGCCCGCCTGCCTGACCCCGTCGGCACGGTGCTGGCTGAATGGACGCAACCGAACGGCTTGCACTTCCAGCGTGTGCGCGTACCGCTCGGTACCATCGGCATCATCTACGAAAGCCGCCCGAACGTAACGGCCGATGCGGGCGCGCTATGCCTGAAAGCCGGCAACGCGGCGATCCTGCGCGGCGGCTCGGAAAGCCATCATTCGAGTGTGGCCATCCACGCTTGTCTCGTCGCCGGCTTGAAGGCGGCTCAACTTCCCGAGACCGCCATTCAACTGGTGCCGACGACCGATCGTGCGGCAGTCGGCGAAATGCTGAAAGGCTTGAACGGCGCCATCGACGTTATCGTGCCGCGCGGCGGCAAAAGCCTCGTGCAGCGGGTGCAGGACGAAGCCCGCGTGCCGGTGTTCGCGCACCTCGAAGGCATCTGCCATATCTACGTCGACCGTGCCGCCGATCTCGCCATCGCCGTGCCGGTGGTGCTGAACGCCAAACTGCGCCGGACGGGTGTGTGTGGCGCGGCAGAGTGTTTGCTTGTCGACAAGAATGCCGCGACTGACTTGCTAACGCCTGTTGTCATCGCGCTGTTGGATGCCGGCTGCGAAGTCCGTGGCGATGCGGCGACGCAACGCGTCGATCAGCGCGTCAAACCTGCCGCCGCTAATGATTATGGTTTTGAATTTCTCGACAAAGTCATCGCTGTAAAGGTTGTTGACGGCGTCGACGGTGCCATTGACCACATCGCAAACTATGGCTCGCAGCACACGGACGCCATCATCACCGGCGATGAAGCAACGGCCGAGCGGTTTCTTGATCGGGTTGATTCAGCGATCGTGCTGGTCAACGCTTCAACGCAATTTGCCGATGGCGGCGAGTTTGGATTTGGTGCCGAGATCGGCATCGCAACCGGCAAAATGCATGCGCGCGGTCCTGTCGGCGTCGAGCAACTAACGAGCTTCAAATACAAAGTTCGCGGTACCGGCCAAATCAGACCGGCATGAGTGAACCCGCATGAAGATGGTCGCATCGATTGGCAAGCCGAGGCATTCAGCCGTTGGCTAGAAAAATCCCGCAGATTGATTTCGTCGCGATCGCTGTCAGGCCGCCTCATGCGGTTGCTGGCCAACGCATCGGCGTGATGGGCGGCAGTTTCAATCCAGCCCACGACGGCCATCGCGTCGTTGCCGAGACAGCGCTGAAAAAACTTGGCCTCGATCAGGTTTGGTGGGTCGTGACGCCGGGAAATCCGTTGAAGTCGACCGGCGGACTTGCGCCACTTGACGAGCGGATGGCGCAGTGCCGCCGGTTGGCACGCGGTCGACAGATGAAAGTCACGAGTTTCGAAACGGCGCTCGGTACACCCTACACGGCGGCAACGCTCGGCTTTCTGCGCCGCCGTTTTGCGGGCGTGCGGTTCGTGTGGATCATGGGCGCCGACAACCTCGCGACGTTCCATCGGTGGCAGCACTGGCGCGACATCGCCGAAACGATGCCGATCGCCGTTGTCGACCGGCCGGGATGGCGGCTGAAATCGCTCAGTGGGGAAGCGGCTCAGCTGCTGGCAGGCCGCCGGATCGATGAAGCCGACGCGGTCAGCTTGGCCACCCGCCGACCGCCGGCGTGGGTGTTTTTAACCAGCCGATTGTCGCCGCTATCTTCGACGGCTTTGCGATCGGCGGCTGGCCGCGATCAACCGTGACACGCTAACATATTGAATATATTCATATTATGACAAAGAAAACGCTTGCAAATGTGATTGCGAGCGGGTCTAGCCAGCGGTATATTGTTTGAGGTTCGAAAGGTTTCGAACTTTTTTGGCCGCGCGGGACCAACCAGCAAAGGACGCTGACCGCTTGATACGATCCACTGCCGAGGGTGCCCGCAAGAGCACGTCTCCCACCAAGCCCGCTGCCGCTGTGCCGGGCTCGGCTCAAATGCTCGCCGACATCGTCAACTGGCTTGACGAAGCGAAGGCAGAAGCTGTCGTCACCATCCCGCTCGAAGGTAAATCGTCGCTTGGCGATTACATGATCGTCGCCACCGGCCGCTCCGATCGCCACGTCGGCGCCATCGCCGAACAGTTGCGCGAAAAGATCAAGGGCGCGGGTGAGCGCAACGTGCGCGTCGAAGGCATGAACACCTGCGACTGGGTGCTGATCGACACTGGCGACATCATCATTCATGTGTTCCGCCCGGAAGTTCGTGATTTCTACAATCTCGAAAAAATGTGGAAGGCGGACATCCCGCCGGATACGTCGAGCTCCGATCCCTCGCAGCATTAGTCGCCAGCGTGCAATGGCTGGTGCCGATGTACCTGCGCAGGCGAGGCGATGGCCAGATGACGTTCGGCGGTTTGTCATGCGCCTGCTCATTGCGGCAATCGGAAAACTGAAAGATGCCGAAGAGCGTGCGATCTGCGCGCGCTACGCCAAACGGCTCGACGCCAGCGGCAAGTCGGTCGGTCTTGGTCCGCTTGAGATCATTGAGTTCCCTGAAAGCCGCGCCGGCAATGTCGACAACCGCCGCCGCGACGAGGCCGATCGGCTGTTGCAATCGGTGGCGACCGTACCGCTCAAAATCGCCCTGAATGGCCGTGGGCGCTCATATCCCAGCGATGTGTTTGCGAACCTCCTCAAGAAAAAAGCCGACAGCGGCGTTAAGTCATGCGCATTTCTGATTGGCGGCCCTGATGGACATGGCAGCGACGTTCTCGACGCGTGTGACTTCGAATTATCGCTTGGCGCTTTCACGCTGCCGCACGGGCTTGCGCGCGTGGTGCTGATCGAGCAGCTGTATCGGGCAGCGACCATCCTCACGGGTCATCCCTATCATCGGGGCTAGATATGCGGTGCGTCGCCCGCGCCCAGAGGCGATGATGATGAAGCATTGTTTGCCGCCGCTGATCGACAAAGCTTCACGCGTTCTGATCCTTGGCACGCTTCCGGGGGATGAATCGCTGCGCCGGCAACAGTATTACGGACACCCGCGCAATCACTTTTGGCCGATGCTTGGCGCGGTTTTTTTTTAGAAGCGATCGATGAGGATTATGCAAATCGGCAGTCGTTTCTTGCGCGGCGGCGACTTGCCATCTGGGATGTTTTGAACTCGGCGGAGCGGCCCGGCAGTCTCGATACGGCAATTCGCTCAGCCGTTGCAAACGACTTTTCAAAACTGTTCGATGAGCACGGTGCGTTGCGGGCGATCGTTTTCAACGGTCAGAAAGCGGCAGCCCTGTTTCGCCGCCACATCATCAATGCCAATGGATTTCCGCGCGGCGACATTGCCTTGATCGTCTGCCCGTCGACCAGTCCGGCCTATGTAATGGCGCTGCACAAAAAGACCGATGCCTGGCGCAAAGCCTTCAGCGATCTTGGTCTGGTGTAGGGCCGTGTTGGAAACTGCGACCGCTGCCGGTGATTATTCGCCCGGCGCCTTGGTCAGCCCATAGCGCTCGACCAGTTGCCACACGTGATCGGGGATCATCGTCTTCATGCGCCGCGGATGGGCACGCCGCAGATGCAGCACCGTCTCGATGGCTTTCATTTCAACGCGGGCACGGGCGAACTCAAGACCGCGCGGGCCGATCTTCGGCATCAACCAGCCCATGATGGGTCGCAACCAATTCGGCATCGATCGCAGCGGCAATCCGCCGGCTGCGAGTTCGACATTTTTCAGGAAGCCTTTGACCGGGCTCGTTCGATTGCCCCGGGTTCCGGGAGCCTCGGTAATGATGCGATCACCAAGAAGGCCCAATAGCTCCTCACCACGTTCGTTGCGCACAAGCAGCCACTGCTGGCCTTCGCCGCCCATATAGCCAACGGTGATATCAGCCAGCACATTGGTGTAGTCGACGCAGGTGCGGCAGGTCATCGGGAAGAAGTCGGGCGGCAACTTTGACAACGGCAGCATTAAAAACGGAATCTCTTTGCGACGGCCATCGATATAGCGCAGCTCGACGTGATAGTCGGCACGAAATTCGAGATAGGTGATGGTTGACGGATCTTCCGACAGCAATGCGAGAAACGTGTGAAAATTCTCCGTCGTCGTGTTGTCGGAACACGGCGTGCCGATGACGTAAAGCCGCTCTAAGCCGAGTTCGGATTCCAGTTCGCGCAGCGCATACACTTGGCACGGAATGCCGATCACGGCGAGACGCTTGAAGCCCCGCGCCCGCGCCGGTTCGAGCAGCGCCAGAAGTGGCGCGTATCCCATGCGCATGCCCCGGCACTGAGCCATGCCTTCAGCCCGCGTGATTATCACCGGCTTCGGCCGCCACGCATCATCGGGGTCCGGCGCCATCGTTAGCACCGCATCCACCGCGCCCGTCTCTAGCAGCCGCTCACCAATCGTGGTCGTGATGCCGGTCCATTGCGCGCCAGGCTTGGGGTCGGCCAAGCGAGCCCGAACCATGCGTCGAAAGGGTCCGAAATGCAGTTCATCGGGGCGAGCGGGATCACGCGCACGGCCATGCACGCGCGCCTCCAGATCCGCATATCGTGGCTTGATGAATTGGCAGGCGTGTCCGCAGCGTTTGGGATCACTCGATCGCGATATTCCGCAATCGGTACAGAGCTCGCGCGGCGCGGCAGCGGCGATATCAGGCGCCCAGACCGTCGCTGCGTGTTCGGTCGTCGTGTCCACGGCGTCTCCCACCTGCGCACTCGGCGATGATCGTCGGATGGACGGCCGTAAGGCCGTCCGCGTTAGAACTTGGTGGCGAAGTATTCGGTGGCGAATGGCGGCAGCAACCGTTTGAAAGCGGCGGCAAGATAGGTCGGCGTTGTCACGTAGTATCGTCGCTGAGGGCGCGAACTTTCAACCGCATGGATCAGCCGCTTACTGACCGATGACGGTTCAAGTTTGAAAAACGATTGGCCACCGGCCTTCATGGCCTCCAGCCGCACCAGGTATTTTTCGCGATGGGGCGAGCCTTCGATGTCGATATGTGAAAGCAGACGCTCCATCGCACTTTCGACGAACCGCGAGCGAATGGGTCCTGGTTCGATCAGCGAGACCTTGATTCCGGTATCGGCAAGCTCCAAGCGCATCGATGTCGATAGCGCTTCGAGCGCATGTTTGGACGCACAATAGGGGCCGCGATAACTGACGGCGACGAAACCGAGGATCGAAGAACACTGCACGATGCGGCCTGAATTATTGCGCCGCATCGCCGGAATGATCCGCCGCGTCAGATCGTGCGTGCCGATGACATTGACTTCGAACTGTTCGCGCAGAAGCTGCGGCGTGACGTCTTCGATGGCACCGGGTTGCCCAAAGGCGGCGTTGTTGAAGATCGCATCGAGTTTGCCGTTGGTCAGCGTCAACGCGTCGACGGCGCATGTGGCGATGGATTGCGGGTCAGCCAATTCGAGATAGAGCGCGTCGACACCCTCTTCCGACTTCAGGCGGGCCAAATCGTGCGGCTTTCGTGCCGTCGCGATGACCCGCCATCCGCGCGCTTTCATCGTCCGCACCGCATCGAGGCCAATGCCCGACGAGCAGCCCGTTATCAAGATCGATCGCGTCATGCGCTTCCTCGGATGTAGCCTACTGTGGTGTATAGCGCACGACGCTAACGCCCAAGTGTTTATCAGCCGTGATCCCGGGATACAGAATTTCCGCGAGGATCTCGGCGCTTTCGACCAGGCGCGGACCAGGCCGATAGAAGACGGCATCGCCATCGGCCACGACTATCAGCCGACAGCGCACTGCCCGCAGCACTTGCCAAGTTGCATCCGCGTCCAGACGGCGATCTCATCGGTGATTTTTGCAACGCCATAGCCGCACGGCGCAACCGAAATGATGGCCGGGTCGGCCGCCAAGTCTCGGGTCGGTGATGGCGGCCAGTCGCAGTCATGAGAGCGCGCGAATTAAATCGCGCCGCCACCGAGAGCGTGTGACGTTTCTGTAGCGCTCGCGATCAGCGACCCCACGCGCGGCAACGCTTGACCGCGCGTACCGATCACCTTTTGAAGGTGGCGAGCGTCGCACCGTCCGCGCCGGCTAGTTCAAGTGTATCGGCTGTGAGTTTGTACGATGTCGATGATTGAAGCGCTTTGAGAAAGGCCGCTTCGTCTTCCATATGACCGGCGCACATCATGCGTGTCGAGGCCAGCGGACCGATCTTGATGGTTGTTTCGGTCACGGCAATCGCGCCGCGATAGCCGTTGCAAACCGACTTGCCGCTCACCTTGGCATCAGTGATGTCGAGCGTCGCGCCGCTCATTGGCTTGCCGCCGACGGTGACCGCCGCCCATGATCCCTTGAGGACGGGTGCGGCGCTGGCGGCCGCGAACCCTAAAACCAAAGCAGTCGTGCCTGACAGCGCAACCAGAAATGCACGGCGAACTTTCATGATGCCAACTCCGAAAGGCCCAACACTTGCCCGCGTCGATCCTATGATCACGCGGTCTTAGTTTGCGCCTTCCAGGAGCCGCCGCGCAATGACCTGCGCTTGAATTTCTGCCGCACCCTCGAAGATGTTGAGAATGCGCGCATCGCACAGAACGCGGCTGATCGGATATTCCAGAGCGAAACCATTGCCACCGTGAATTTGCAGGGCGTTGTCGGCATTGGCCCACGCAACGCGCGCGCCAAGTAGTTTCGCCATGCCGGCTTCGAGGTCGCAGCGTCGGCCGGCGTCCTTTTGGCGCGCCGAGAAGTAGGTGAGCTGGCGGGCGATCATGGTTTCGACGGCCATCATCACCACTTTGTTGCGGACACGCGGGAACTGGTAAATGGGCTTGCCGAACTGGACGCGGTCGAGCGCATACTTTAGGCCGAGGTCCATCGCGCATTGGGCAACGCCGACGGCGCGGGCCGCCGTTTGTATGCGGGCGCCTTCGAATGTCGCCATCAGCGCCTTAAAGCCCTGGCCTTCGGCGCCGCCGAGCAGGTTCTCCACCGGCACTTCGAAATCGTCGAACGAGATGTCGTATTCCTTCATGCCGCGATAGCCGAGAACTTCGATCTCGCCGCCGCTCATGCCGTTTGCCGGGAATGGTGTTTCGTCAGAGCCGCGCGGCTTTTCAGCCAGAAACATCGACAAGCCTTTATAGCCGGGCTCGTTCGGGTTGGTGCGGGCAAGAACGGTCATCACATCGGCGCGCACCGGATGCGTGATCCAGGTCTTTTGGCCAGTGATGCGATAGACGTTGCCATCCTTGACGGCGCGGGTTTTGAGCGACGCCAAATCCGAACCGGTGTTTGGCTCGGTGAAGACGGCCGTCGGCAACGTCTCGCCGGACGCGATCTTCGGCAGATACTTTGCTTTCTGCTCCGGCGTGCCGTTGTGCAGGATCAATTCGCCTGCGATCTCAGAGCGTGTTCCAAGAGAGCCGACGCCGATGTAGCCGCGCGATAATTCTTCGGACGCAACGCACATCGCTTCTTTGCCGAGCCCCATGCCACCGTACTCCTCCGGCAGCGACAAGCCGAAGACGCCGAGTTCAGCCAGCTTTTGGACGACTTCGAGCGGGATGTAAGCGTTCTGCAAATGCCATTCGTGAGCGTGCGGGTTGACCTCGTCGAGGCAGAAGCGACGCATCAGGTCTTGGATTTGCGAATGGGTTTCGTCGAGGCCGGTATCGCCGAAGGTCATGGCGTCCGGCTGGGCGGCGATGAGATCGGCGAGACGCGCCTTGACGGTTTCTGAGCCACCTTCCGAAATCAGATCGGCAACCGAATCCTCAAAGCGGCGCAGCTCGGTCTTCGAGACCCCGAGCTGTTCGGCGCGGATGATTTCGATCTGGCTCATCGGAATGCCGCCGGCGATTTGCGCGCTGTATTCGGCGAAGGCGGCAGCCAGCAGCAGTTGCTCAAGCTCACCGAAGCGGCCCTCGCCGTTCATGCGAGATGCCCAATCGTGCATCTGACGGAGGCCTTCGACCGCAGTCGCGATCCACGCCAGCCCGTGCGCCACGTGCTGAGCGTTGTCCATACCGCCAGCTTCTTGAATTTTGATACGTACGCCGGCTTTGGCCGCCTGCAACACGCGGTCGGCTGAACTGACCGCCTCGCCGCACCGCTCGATCAGGACAAGCGGGCCCGCAGCAATAATGTTGGTTTCAGCCTTTAACGGCGCCACGGACATCAGTTCGTCTCCTAAAGCGTTGATCGGCGCCCGCTCAAGCGGCGCCCAATGACTTGAATGCGGCAATTTAGACGGATGCCCAGGCTTCGCAACCGCTTGTCGCGCGACGTTTTTGCGCGCAAACGGGCCTTGCCCAACTGGTTGAGCCCGCTTGGCTTATTCGTGTCGCTACCGAGCCCGGATCACTCCTGCAACGCGGCCGGGAAAATCGCCTGCGATAGGCGGTCGTCCTGGCGCGCGCAGAGTAGACCGCGGCATGGTCAGCCAGTAGGGTCCGCGCGGTCGATTGCCGAACCGGGCCGGCAACGAAATAACCACTTTGCTCAGAACGACTGGACGGATTCATGAATCGTGCACGCGCCGTGCTGGAAGCCCTTTACCGCGTTTATGAACACTCGGGCTTCGCATTGGCTGGAGCAGTGGCCTTTTCGTTCGTCGTATCGCTTTTTCCGTTTTGTATTTTTCTGGGAGCCCTATCGGGTGTTTTCGGCGGGCGCGAATTGGCCGATCAAGCGATCGCGCAGGTGTTCGACATCTTGCCTGAGCCGGTCGCCAAGGGTCTGACACCCGAGATCGACGCGATCATGGGTCGCAGCCGTATCGACCTGCTCACGGCCAGTGGCTTTCTCGCACTGTTCTTTGCCACAAGTGCGATCGAGACCATGCGGGCGGCCCTCAATGGCGCTTACCGCGTGCACGAGACGCGGACTTATCCGCTTTGCTTAGCGATCTCGATGACATTCGTCTTCGTCAGTGCCATGAGCATTTTGGTACTGACCTGGGCCGTCGTGTTTGGTCCGGGACTTGCTGCCAAGTTTCAGCCGGGGTGGGCGAAGACGCTGTTGGATTCGAGCTGGCTCGGGCCGGGTATACGCTATTTGCTGGCTGGGCTCGTCATTGCCATTCAATTGTTCGCCTTTCACATCTGGCTGACCGCCGGGCGGCGAAGTTTCCAGGATGTCTGGCCGGGCGTGACGCTGTCGATCGTGCTCTGGCTGGCGCTGGCGGGTTTGTGGTCGCACTATCTCGAAATCACCAATTATTCGCTGTTCTATGCTGGCCTGTCGCAGTTGATGGTGGCGATGATCTTTTTCCAGTTCACAGCCATCGCCATCATTCTGGGCGCCGAATTCAATCGCGGCATTCTTGAAATGAAGCGGATGCGCCGCGAATCGGATCTGCGCAAAATGGTCGTCGGCAGCTAGTCCAGCGCACGTGCCAAGGCGCTAGGCGGCGTGCATGTAGGCGACGGCCTCGGCCATGACACTCGCGCCCAGCGGGGTCATATCGGCGTGGGCTTCGATCACCGCCAGACCGTCACGAAATGCCGATACGCTCAGATCGCGCGCCACAGCGGCTTCGTCACGTTGCGCAACCGTCAGAGCATGGCCAGCGAGCAGCTTGCTATGGGCGTAGTGCATGCGGGCCGACACGAATGTCGCGTGAAACGTGCCATCCAGTGGCCGGGGATCTTCCCGCAAGGGCGACGGATGCACCTCGTCGGGTGAATTGTTGACGAACGGATCGCCCATCGACAATCCAAAGAGGTGCGCGTGTGCGCTTTCGTGCGCTAAGCCGTCGACCATCTCGACGACGCTGTTGTGCTCGGCCGCATTCAGGAACAACGCGCCCCAGGAGAATACTGAGGTGGCGCCATCAAATCGCAAGACGCAATCCGGCGCGTTCTCGACGAAAATCAGTTCATTCACCAGACCACGAATTTCGGCCGCGATTTCCGGAGCGCAACGCTGGAACATTTCGAAGGTCCGATCAGCAGTGGCGCAGGCATCCGAAAAATCCGGCTCCGGCACATCGGCAAACGCGAGCTGCGTGGATGGGTCGATATTGACATAGCGGAGAAAGCGTTCCGCGCAGTCTGTGGTCAGCGCACCCCATCGGCGGTATGTCAAATTCGGCGTGGCAATCGCTGGCGCTGCCAGACGTTCGAGGTGAGATCGGCAGGCCGCTTCATCTTCCGCATTCAACGCCTGCATCAGATCGAAGTAGATGGCGTAGGTTTCCGGTGCGGGATCGGCGGTGCCAAACCCGATCATCGCACGTTCGGTTGCGCTCACGTCGATGGCGAAGCGCGCGTGGCATTGGGAAACGAGATCACGGCAGCTTCGGACGAACTCCGTCTTCATTCGCCGCGAGAGAAATTCGGCGCGCGAGCCGTCAGGGGCGAATGATACGAGCGACGACGTGCTCGGCAAGTTATCGACGCGGATGCCACCGACCAACACGAATGAGCCCTGCTTTGGCGAGTTGCGATTCAGCGATAGTGAAGCGAGCAGGCCCTGCACCGGCATGGTGCGTGGCCTGCCCTTACAGTGCTCAGCCTGAGACTGAAGCCTCGACGTTCTCGATTGAGACGCTGAGCGCTTACTTGCTGCCCGGCTTAACGCCAGCCTTGGTACCGCTCCGGCTATCCAATGCCGACGCGCCGAGCATCGGTCCGGACGTCTTCTGCACCGGTTTTGCACCCACTTTAACGCCAGATTTTTCAGCCAAAGCACGCGCGCCAAGTGCGGGATTTGCCGGCTTGCCGCCGACCTTGACGCCCGAGCGCGACGATAACGCAACTGCGCCGAAGAGTGGTTTTTGATGTGACATGTTTGATATCCTAAAATATCGCTGGGGAGACGCGCACTAGGAGATGTCGAACCCACCGACCATAAAATAGTGTCAGGAGCGGACGGCAAAGAACAGCACCAGCAACTGAAGTCTAGCCGATGATTCACAATATTTTAACGGAGTCGCACCTGTGGTTATCCGGTTCGTTGTCGCTAGTGGCCACGAAGCCACGGTCCGGTCTTTGACGCGGCAAAGGCTCGCCCAGGCATCCCGCTTCACGGCGATGACGTATGACCGTCTCTTTCGCGCGCGGTCGGTGCGAAGCGGCACATACATTTTTTGCGACCACGAACGGCTTTCGGATTTGCAATTGCGCCTTGCAGCCGAGGCCTATCGGGCCATCAACAGGGCTGCACCTTACGCTCGCGCCCTGAACGACCCCGCCCGTGTGAAAACCCGCTATGCCTTGCTTCGCGCCCTGCATCATGCCGGCATCAATCAATTCGATGCGTATCCCGCCGACGGCATTCCTCAGCCGCGCCGGTTTCCGGTTTTCATCCGCTCAGAGGCCGAGCACTCGACACCTTTGACGCCGCTATTGACGGACCAAAGCGCTCTTGATCGTTCGCTCGCTGACTTGGTGCAGGACGGCATTCCGCTGCGCGGACTGATCGTCATCGAGTATTGCGCCGAGCCGATCTCACCCGGTGTTTTTCGCCGTTTCGGCACGTTTCGGATCGGTGATCGCGTGCACCTCGACCACATCGTCACGGAAGACAACTGGAACGTCAAACATGGTAAGGCGGGATTGGTTGCTGACGATGTTTATGCGGCCGATCATGCGAGCGTGGTTGGTAACGCCTTCGAGACCGAATTGAGAGACGCATTCGATATTGCGGGCATCGCTTACGGCCGAGCGGATTTCGGCCTCGTCGACGGCAAACCGCAGATTTACGAGATCAATACGAACCCGAAGCTACCGCGCTCCGACAAGCCGCATTCATCGGCACTACGCCAGCAGACACTCGACGTGGCGCAAGGCTGCTTCATTGCCAATATGACCGCGATCGACTTGCCCGACGGGGCAAGGCAGGTCGCCATCGACGGCCGCTACTTGCGTGCCTATCGCGCAAAGTTCAGCGCCCGTCACGTCGTGACACAACGCTGGAAACGATTCACGGGAAAACTTGGCTTGCCGCTCGCCGTCGTGCAAATGGCGAAACGCCTGAACCCCAATTCCTGAACCCCAACGGCTGATCGCAACGCAAGCGCCACGCGGCCGAAGCCACCACGATTGGCCAGGTGTTCGGCTAACCCGCGCGAACACGTTCCCCGATGAGCTAAGCCGCTACCAGCCAAGCCGCTACCAGCCAAGACCGGGCGCGCTTAGCCACGCCGCGCGCTCGCCTCGATGCAATCCTCGACCGTGCGCAAGCCCGTGGTCGGTGCCGATACGAGCACCGCCATGTTCCCCGGCTTGTGCTCGTTGTGCATCATGCGCATGTGCGCTTTGGGAATTTGCTCCCATGAGAACACTTCCGACATACACGGATCGATGCGCCGCTCGACCACCAGTTTGTTGGCTTGCGACGCTTGCTGAAGATTGGCGAAATGCGAGCCTTGCAAGCGCTTTTGGTGCATCCACAGATAGCGGGCGTCCATGGTCAGATTGAAGCCCGTGGTGCCGGCGCAAATGACCACCATGCCGCCACGCTTCACAACCTGGATCGACACCGGGATGGTGGATTCGCCGGGATGCTCGAACACGCAATCGACGTTGACACCTTTGCCGGTCGTTTCCCAGATGGCCGCGCCGAATTTGCGCATCTCTTTCAGCCACGTGTTGTATTCGGGCGAGCCGACTTTCGGGAGCTGCCCCCAGCAATCGAATTTCTTGCGGTTGATGACGCCTTTGGCTCCGAGCTGGCGCACAAAATCAAACTTATCGTCTTCCGAAACGACGCCGATGGCGTTGGCGCCGGACGTCGCGCACAGCTGCACGGCGAAGGCGCCAAGCCCACCGGCCGCGCCCCACACCAGGACGTTATGGCCTGGACGGAGCACGTGCGGACGATGGCCAAACAGCATGCGGTAGGCGGTGGCGAGCGTCAGCGTGTAACAGGCGCTTTCTTCCCAGGTGAGGTGCTTTGGCCGTTCCAGCAACTGGCGATCTTGCACGCGGCAGAACTGAGCGAATGAGCCATCCGGCGTCTCGTAGCCCCAAATTCGCTGCGAGGTCGAAAACATCGGATCGCCGCCGTTGCATTCTTCGTCGTCACCATCGTCCTGATTGCAATGGACAACGACTTCGTCGCCGACTTTCCAGCGCTTGACCTTAGAACCCACGGCCCAGACGATGCCCGACGCGTCCGACCCAGCGATATGGTAGGGTTGCTTGTGGACATCGCGGATCGGCGAAATGGGTGTGCCGAGCGAGGCCCAGACGCCGTTATAATTGACGCCGGCCGCCATCACCAAAACCAGCACGTCGTGACTGTCGAGGTCCCATGTCGGGACCACTTCGATTTGCATCGCCGTGTCGGGTTCGCCATGCCGCTCTTCACGGATGGTCCACGCATACATCGACTTTGGAACATGACCGAGCGGCGGAATTTCACCGATTTCGTAAAGGTCTTTTTTGACTGCCGCAGTCGGCAGCGCGGCAGCGATGCCGGCGTCGCGTTGGGGTGCCGCGTTTTGGCTCACCATGATTGTCGTTTCTCCCACGCAGGCCTTCGTTTCTCGAAAGGCCTCTGAAAATCCTATTCGTCTGCTGTCGATTGCAAGAGCCGCCGTGTTGCCGAGGCAGACCAATTCAACGCCTCGTATCAAGCATGTTTTAACCGTGCGCAGAAGAGGGGGGCTGCCTTTTCCAGCAGTCGCAACCTCTCCTTAACGTAATGGCGGTAAGAGGGGAATATTGAGCCGCTGCCTGTGACGCCATGGACGTTGCGGCGGACTAGGCTGGGTGCCGACCTTTGGTGCCTGCTCGGCAAAAGAGGGCTGCGGCGTGCAATTATTTTGGACCATTGTCGAAGTTAACGACGTAGCGCTGTGCGTCATTGCCGCGCTGGTCGGTAGTATCGTCTGGTTTCTGAAATCGGTTGTCGGCTCGACCGGGCATGCAATTTTGTTCACGCCGGTCCTGGTTGCCGGTGCTCTGGTGTCAAACTACCTGATCACCGCCAACGGCGTAAACATCGGCCCAAATAAAGACACCCAGGTCGCCATTGCACTGGCGATCGGCGTGTTGCTGAGCCTGCTCGGGCTGCTTTGGATTATCCGCTTGAACAACCGCGTCGCCGATCAGCGCGACAACATCTCGCGGCGGACGCCGCCGCCGCCGATCGCTGGCAAGTCGACCGACACCACCGCAGCCTGACCGGCCAAGCTGTCTCTCATCATCAAATCCCGCGTCGATCGCAGCGCGCCCATATGCGGTGTCGCGGCGTCATGCCATTTTGCTTAGCCGCCCAGTCGCGTTAGCGTACGTGTTAGCGTACAACGCCGGCGTCTGCGAGCCATGACACCATTGGAACAGCACCGGCCCGCCACTCAGCCGCCAATGGCCAATAGCGGCCAAAATCCGGGAACGACGAGCGATGTCTGATAACACCAGCCCACTTTCCGTCGCAGAAAAAGCAATCCGCGACAAACCGTGGATGTTTCGCACCTATGCCGGGCATTCGACGGCATCGAAATCGAACGCGCTCTATAAAATGAACTTGTCGAAAGGCCAGACCGGGCTTTCCATCGCTTTCGATCTCCCGACCCAGACCGGCTACGATAGTGACCATGAACTGGCGCGCGGCGAAGTCGGCAAGGTCGGCGTGCCGGTGTCGCACATCGGCGACATGCGAACGCTGCTCGACGGCATCCCGCTCGATCAAATGAATACCTCGATGACGATCAATGCGACTGCCGCGTGGCTTTTGGCGTTGTATGTGGCGGTGGCCGACGATACCGGCGCGCCGCGAACAGCGCTGACCGGCACCATCCAAAATGACATCATCAAGGAATATCTGTCACGCGGCACCTACGTTTTTCCGCCCGAGCCGTCGCTGCGCTTGATCAAAGACACCATTGTGTTTTCAACCAAGCACGTGCCGAAGTGGAACCCGACCAACGTCTGCTCGTACCACCTGCAGGAAGCCGGCGCGACGCCGGTGCAGGAACTAGCCTTCGCCTTGGCCACGGGCATCGCCGTGCTCGACACGGTGAAAGCATCGGGCGAGGTGCCATCGGCTGAATTCAGCAATGTCGTCGGTCGCATGTCGTTCTTCGTCAACGCCGGCATGCGCTTCATCACCGAGATGTGCAAGATGCGGGCGTTCACCGAGCTTTGGGACGAAATCACGCGCGAACGCTACGGTGTCACCAACCCCAAGCACCGCATGTTCCGATATGGCGTTCAGGTGAACTCGCTCGGCCTCACGGAACCGCAGGCGGAAAATAACGTCTACCGTATTTTGCTCGAGATGCTGGCCGTAACCCTGTCGAAAAATGCCCGCGCCCGCGCCGTGCAATTGCCAGCTTGGAATGAAGCGCTCGGGCTGCCGCGACCGTGGGATCAGCAGTGGTCGCTGCGCATGCAGCAGATCCTTGCCTATGAGACGGACCTGCTCGACTACGGCGACATTTTCGATGGCTCGAGCGAAATCGCAAACAAAGTTGCGGCGTTAAAGGAAGAAGCCAAGTCCGAACTCGCGACGATCGAAAAGATGGGCGGAGCCGTCGCCGCCATCGATTATATGAAGCGCCGGCTGGTCGAGAGCGGCACCGGCCGCTTATCGCAAATCGAGAGCGGCGAGCTGGTCGTCGTCGGCGTCAACAAATACCTTGAAACCGAACCTTCGCCACTATCGACCGGCGCCGGCGCGATCATGGTCGTCGACCCGGCCGTCGAGGCCGAACAGGTCGAAAAGCTGAAAGCCTGGCGCTCGAACCGCGACGCCCAAAAAGCCGCCGCCGCGCTGGCTGACGTTGAGCAGGCAGCGAAGGAAGGCCGCAACATCATGGAACCCTCGATCGCGGCGGCCCGCGCTGGTGTCACCACCGGTGAGTGGGGAACGGCACTGCGCCGGATTTTCGGCGAGTATCGCGCTCCGACAGGTGTCGCCCAAGCAGCCGTCGTCCGCGACGGCGCCGGGCTGGATGCGGTTCGCTCGCAGGTCGAAGCCGTCTCGAACACACTTGGCCGGCGCATTAAATTCCTGGTCGGCAAGCCAGGGCTCGATGGCCACTCGAACGGCGCCGAACAAATCGCCGTGCGCGCCCGTGATGTCGGCATGGAGGTGGTGTATGAAGGCATCCGCCTGACGCCGGCGCAGATCGTGCGCGCAGCGGTCGATGAAGCCGTGCATGTGGTGGGGTTGTCCATCCTGTCGGGTTCGCACGTCCCGCTGGTCAAAGAGATCATGGACCGCATGCGCAAGGAAGGCCTCGACGACGTGCCGCTGATCGTCGGCGGTATCATTCCGCCGGAGGATGAGAAAACGCTAAAAGCCTTTGGCGTTGCGGCGGTCTACACGCCGAAGGATTTTCAGCTGAACGACATCATGGCCGATATCGTCCGTCTCGTGGATAGTCACGCCAAGGCGGCTTAATCGCGCTGTACGGATAGGAAGCACGATCGATGCGGGAAGAAACGCGGAAAAAGTTGGAACGCACGCTGTGGATCGAGCGCGCGAAAATCGCCGGCATCGGCCTCGCCGTGGTTCTGGCTATTGCCGCTGTCTTCGAACTTGAAAACCTGGATCTCGCCGTCACCGACACGCGCGTCTCCGGCGTCGTACAGGATGTCGACCCGCTGGTCTCAAAAACCAGTGCCGCCACCGGCGTCAACGTCGGCGTCAAGTTGCCGGACGGGCGCCTTATCCGCGTCGTCGCGCTCAAAGAGCATACGCCCGAGGTCGGCGCGAACCTCGAGATCACCGAACATCACCACGCCACCGGCCGGGTGACGTACACGCTGCGCTAATCAGTCTCGCGAGGCGGCCAAGAGACGCGCGTTGACGCGAGGGGCGGTGACGGTATAGATCGCGGCTCGCACGAGTTCAAAGCTCAGCCTCTGTGGCGGAACGGTAGACGCGGCAGACTCAAAATCTGCTATTCGCAAGGGTGTGGGGGTTCGAGTCCCTCCAGAGGCACCACTTTATTTTTGCGCGGTCCGACTCGCGGTCCGCGAGCCAGCCGGAACACGCGGGTGATGCCGCATGCGGGCGATCTAAGGTCGTGGCCGGAACGCGTGGGACTTATATGCGCAAGCAGCGCCACGATGGCCACACCGCACGGACAATGGCGCAACTCGTATCGACCCGTGATTGCCGCATTTCTCCGCGATGTGATACGCATACCGACGATTTGTTTCGGGGATTTTTTATGGTTTTGCGGGTTATCGCCCTGGCCATCTGCCTGATCTGCTCGGCCTCGATTTCAAAGACCGCCGTGGCTGGACCGGCGCTGCTGTTCGATCCATCGAACGGCAAGGTGCTGTATTCCGAAGATCTGGACACGATGTGGTACCCCGCATCGCTGACGAAGATCATGACCGCATATCTCGCCTTCGAAGCCATCAAGAACGGAAAGTTGCGGCTCGACGACAAAATTCAATGCTCACTCGTTGCGACACTACAGCCGCCAAGCAAGATCGGCTTGCCGGTCGGCGGTGAGTTAACTGTCGATATGGCGCTGCAGGCCATCATCATCAAATCCGCCAACGACGTGACCGTGATGCTAGCCGAAGCTATCGCTGGTAGTGAACGCGCCTTCGTCAATAAAATGAACGCCACCGCGCAGCGCCTGGGCATGACGCGCACGCATTTCGAAAATACCAATGGCCTGCCCGACCCAGCGCAAGTCACCACCGCCCGCGATCTCGCCAAACTGGCCCGCGCCGTGTTGGCTGAGCACGGCCAGTACGCCCACTATTGGACGTTACCGGATATGCGGATCGGCAAGCGCCGGCTCGGCAGTCACAACGCATTGCTCAGAACATTTCCCGGAGCCGACGGCTTGAAAACCGGGTTCACCTGCGATTCAGGATTTAATGTGGTCGCCAGTGCCACACGCGATGGACGCAAACTGATGGCCGTGGTTTTGGGCGAAAGCTCGGGCGACGAGCGGGCCGTTCGCGCGGCGAGCCTGCTTGAGCACGGGTTCACGAACTACGGCTGGAAAGACCTGTTTAATACGTCCAATATCGACACGATGCCGATTGATCCGACGGCGAGAGCGGCCGCATCGGTGCGGCGATCGGTGATCGCATGGGACTGCGGCAACAATAAACGCCGCGCCGCCGAGGCCCGACGCAAAAAAACTGCAAAGGTCAAAGCAGCCGACACAGCAAAGGCTGTGCAGGCCGGCGCCGACGCGTTCGTCGTTGACCAAAAACCAGCCCTGAAAGGCACGCTTGATGGTCGCGGAACCGTGGCGAAACCTTAGCGTCCGGCGCTGACCTTGCGGCCGTAGCGGATCACACAAGCAGTTCGAGCGGGCCATCGCGCAGAGTGCAGCCGGGGGGCTCCGCGTCGGGGCGAGCGTTTTCGGGCGTCGCCTGCGACGAACCCGGTGTGCCATCTTCGGACGGTTGTTCAGGGCCGGAGGCGCCATCTGCTTCGTCGGTCGCATCAGGGTTGATTTCGAAGGCGCGATCGGTGTCGGCAAAGTTGCCGGCCTGCGCGGTATCGAGCCAATCAGCGCGATCGTCCGCGTGCGCGCCACCCCCACTGACGACGCTGCCCAAGGTGAGTGCTGCGACGGCAATTGCAGCCAAAGACGCGCTCAACCCGATCTTTGATCGCCTGAATTTGGTGCCCATGCCACGCCCTTTCGTTGGCTTTGCCAGAGTTCTAATTCAGAGTTCTAATTCAGAGTTCTAAACTCGACCTTAGAACCAGACCTGCGACGACGGTGCACAACAGGCCCAAGTTAACCTTTGCCGCAAACTGCGCCGATCAGATGACCGGTGAATGGCGTCGATCTTGCTCTGACCGAACCCAAGGCACACCTCGAGCAGACCGCAGCGTCCAGGGCAGCACGCCGAGCCTCCGGCGGCAATCTGGCGTCAGAACCATCAGCTTAGCAACGAGTAGGACATTCCAATGACGCCGTCACGCACCGCGAGCTGGCAAGACGAGACGGACGCCACGCCGACACCGCGCGATGTGTTTTTCATGGCCGAAGTCTTAGAAGGCAAACATGGCGCTCATGCCGCCGAAGTGGCCGAGTTCTTTTCGGCCTATCACGGCGACAAAGGCGATGCGGGCCGCGCTTGGGCGTGGAGCGGCGTCGCCGAACTGGTGCGCACCCGTGAGCGCGCGCGATTGGAACAGCGCTAATGCTTGAGCCGCTAACATGAACTCACGGCTTGATCGGCGCCGCGACGACGACATCGATGCTCTTGATGCGTCTGGCAAACCAGCCAAAGACTAAAAAACGAAAAAGCCGGGAGCAAGTCCCGGCTGGTGTGCGTTCAGGACATTCGTGTGCGCGGCTTACATCGGTGCGCCAAGAACCAGCGTCCAGAACGATTTGAATTCGGTCTTGGGATCCTGCACCAGCGCAATGCCCATGTGATCGGCATCTGACATCAGCAGGTTTTTGTTATGGCCGGGGCTGTCTTTCCAGCCGCGCATGACTTCAGTGAAGTCGATCTGGCCGGTGCCGACGTTCTCGGCCGCCAGGCGGGCCTTGTAGCCACTGCGCTTGACGCGATCCCATGGGTTCGAACCGTCGGAGCCATAGTGCGAGATACGATCCCACTTGGCGAGATCGCGCGAGTGGCCTTTGGCCGCTTCGGTCAGCTCGGGATTGAGCTTTAACGGTTTGAGGCCGTTTTCTTTGCGGTAGGCATTGATCAAATTACGCGCCATCTCGGAATCGAGCTGGGTGCGGGTATAGTCGCGATCGGCGAGAATGCCGCTCGGCGCGGTTTCGTAGGTGCCCGCCGGCGCCTGATCGTCGAGTTTGGCGACTTTCGTCAATCGCGGAGCGGACGGATCGCCGCCAAGCGCCGTGCTCGATTTGGATTTCGACCCGAGGGACGATGTGGTGGGTGACGGGTCGACCATTCCCGACGACAGGGATGCGGACCCAAGACTGCAACCGGCAACGAGGGTTGCCAATCCGGCTGAAAGCGCGACGCGATACATGACTGCTACTCCCGGCACACGACGTGCGGACGGCGTCATCATTGCTGCAAATCCGTAAACAGAGCGTTAACGCTAACGGGAGGACAATCGTGTGTGCGGCGCGGCCGCGCAACACGTGCGCGTGCGGTCACCAATGTCGCGTGCATGTCGTCATGTCCCTCGACCCGTCGGCTGTTCCCCGGCCGGGTTTATCATCGCCTGAACAAGGTGTCGCTAATTTGGCGACGCGGCGGCAACAGCGAGCCCGGATGACCATCGCACGCTGGCGCACAGACAATCGCCGGCAGACCCTTGGAACGTCGCGCCGAATACCTCAGTCTCACGGAGCTCGAAGCAACTGATTCGCGGCCGCATGTGGATCGCAGCGAGACGCGTGGACCGGCCGGCAAGCGATCGTCTCTCGGCGCGCTTTCGAGAAGGACTCAACGCCATGTTGAACTCAAGATGACCGCGACGATGACCCGCTTGCGCCGCGATGGCGACAGATCGGCGGCAGCGATGTCGGTCGACGACCTTGTTCTGGTGCGGATTGCGACAGCCACGGGCCATGGCACCCGCGCCGACTTGCAGCGTGATCTCGCGCATCTTTACGGGCCACGCGCGGCCGGAACGCAGTTTCGCCGCTCGGCCGAACTCGCTATCGGCACGCTGACCCAGAGCAGCATGATTACCGATAGCAAAAGCCGGTTGCAGGCGACGGCCGCCGGGCAATCCATGGCAGCGGCGATCCTCGCCCGGCCGCGCCCGGCGAAAGCCGGTTGGGAGGGTGCGCGCGACGCTTTGATTGGGCGCGCCATGGGTCTGACGTCGCTCAATGCAGCCGCTCAAAAAGCATTTGACCGCGTCGAGAGCTTGGCTGCCCTCATGTTGCAGCAGCATTTTGCAATTTCGCCATCGCGGATTTTGTCGATCCCCGATCTGCGCAGCGAACTGGCCGTTGTGGCACTGGAACGGGCATTTGGCGATCGCATCAAGACGGGGCTTGGCAAGGCTGGCGGCCGTGGTGCTGCTAAGGGCTCAGGGCTGCCGGGCAAAACCGGCCGATTGCTGGCTGGGCAACTTTTAAGGCAGCCGCGCGAGTTTTCCTCCGACGGCAAACTGATCGTCGCACTGGCCGTCGAAGTCACGAACGCGACCGATGCGACGCTCGATGGACTGAAGCTCGCGCTGTTGCGACGATTGATTAGGCCGGTTGATGGACCGATCGATGGGTCGAGTGATGGGCCCGTTGACAGACTTCAGATGCGCCGCGAAGGCGTCAGCGACGTGCCTTCAACCGCACCGCATCCCGATAATGACCAGGCACCCATCGCCAGCTCCACGGTCGCATTGCCGCGTGTCGTGACCCGTCCCGACATGGCCGAATTCGCTGGCGCTGTGGTGGATGCGGCACGGCCCATCTCGGAGGGCTGGCCAGGCAACCGCAAGGCGTTTATCTCTTTGGTCTGGCGCGCGATTCGCGACACGCGGCCGGATTGGGAGCTGACCGAAATTGCCTTCAAGGGCATGCTCGCCGAGGCGCACCGAACCGGCCAAGTCGTCCTGGTTGGCGCCGATCTCAAAGAGCGCTGCGACTTGAACGCGCTAGAGGACAGCAAGATCCTCTACAAGAACACTGTTTGGCACTTCGTGCGCGTCGAAGATTAAAGGTATTTCGTTTCGCCATGGGCGTCGAAGGCGGTCCGTTGAAAAAATCGTCGTTTGCTCCCTCGCTGGCGCCAGACAAGCTCAGCGAAGCGTTTGAGCACTCGATCACTTGGGAAGATGACCTGTGGCGCGCCGACCCGGTCGACGTTCCCGAGGTGCATGCCAAGGCACGCCGAAAATTCCATGATCTGATCACGACGGTGACGTCCGGGCGTGGCTTCCACGTGCAGGAGCGCATCCTGCTGTTTCATGGCCAGTCGGGCGCCGGCAAAACTCATCTTGTACGCGCGCTCAGAACCGAGACGCATCGCACGGGACAGGCTTATTTTGGCTACGCGCAGATGACGCCGGATGTCGGCAACTATGCCGACTTCTATTTGCGCCGCCTCGTTCACTCGCTGGAAAAACCCTACGACCCCGACCGCTTCGGCGAGAGCGGGCTATCGCGGCTGACCAATAAGCTCGTGCTCGACAGCCGGGTGATCTCAGCCGCCGATCTCGACACGCTGCGCGACGCCCAACTGGACGACCAGCAACTGGCGCGGCTGATATTGCGTCTTGCCGACGACATCGTGGCGAGTGAAAATTTCCAGACCCGCGAACTCGATATCAATATCGTCCGCGCGCTGCTGTATTTGCAGCGGCGCGATCCGCGCATCGATCAGCGCATTCGCCAATACCTGCACGGCCGCCAGCTGACAACGATCGCACTCGAGGCTGTTTGCGCACTCGATCCCAACAGCGGCGAAGATCGCTCGTTCGAAATCATTGCCGCACTGGGCGCCCTGGTGTGGACGGTTGAGCGCGCGGCGCTGGTGTTCTGCATCGATCAGGTGGAAGACCTGCGCTTTTTCGATAATTCCGAAGAGCGCTTTCAGCGCGCCGTGCGCGACCTCATCCAGATTGCCAACCGGTTGACCAACGCCATCATCGTCATCTCGTGCCTGGAAGATTTCTATGGCCAGGTGCGCGGGCTGGTGGCGCAATCCTACATCGACCGCATCGAGAAATCGGGTCCGGTGCTGCTGCGCGAAAGCCGCACGCCTGAAGAGGCGCGTCTGATCATCGCCAAGCGCATTGCCCATCAAGCCGAGTTGAGCGGCGGCGGCATGAGCTTTCCCGATGCCTCGCAATTTTTCGGGCCGCAGTTCTTCGAGGAATTCGCCGGGCTTTCGACACGGCGTCTTCTGGAGCACGCGCAAACGCGCATTCGCGAGGCGACGGCGACCGACCAGGATGATCGCGACGGCAATGGAGACGGCGAGACGCCGCCGAAATCGTCGTTCATCAGCACGCTGGCGCAGGCCCTTGGCCAGGCCGTCGGCTTTGGCGCGACCGAAGGCGAAGACGCGCCGAGTGCCATGTCCGCCGTGCAATTCCGCGAAATGTGGGAGCGCTTCGCCAACGAGAGCGAAGCTGAAATGCCGGCCGACGATCAGGAACTCGTCGACGTGCTTGCGGCCACGCTGTCGCTCGCCCGCGACGAATGGGGCCGCGCCATCGACGTGACCGTCAAGCGGCTCGAACTCGGCGATGATCTGCCGGCGTTCGATCTGACCGTGCGCCATCGCACCGGGTTTGCGAGTGACGTGCGCGTGTTCCTGTGCAACCGGCCAACGCAAGGCGGCGGCTTGAAGCGCCAGCTCGATAAGGTGCTGACGGCGATGCAGGGCAAGCCGTGCTTCATGCTGCGCGCCAGCGACTTCCCGCCGAACAAGAAAAATCAGACGGCGCAGGCATTCCGCAAGTTCCGCGATGGCGGCGGCCGGCAGTTGCTCGTGCCGATCCCCGAGTGGGAACGGATGATGACGGTGCGCGAGTTCACGGCGCATCATCGTGGCGATGCCGGCATGGTGCAGTGGCTAGAAGGCACCAAGCCGCTGTCCAGCCTAATCTCGATTGTGCATCTGTTGCGGCTTGATCTTCTTGGCCGGTCGGTGCCGCGCCTGGTGCAGAAGGACATGGAGGATCCGCAGTCGTCGCTGGACGGTTTCAAAGCCGACAATGGCGTCGCTGGCACCGGCGACTTCAAGGACCGTAGCGGCTCGCAAGATCCAGCCAACGACGACGACGTGCCGCTGTCGATGATCCTCGACGAAAATGGCACTTACGGATCGAGCATCCTATCGGGCCGCGAAATTGGCGCGCGTAGCCGGCCAGTGTCGTTGAACAAGAGTATCTTGAAGCGCCACGCTGCGTTCCTCGGCGGCTCGGGATCGGGCAAGACGACGCTGGCGCTGTCGCTCATTGAACAATTGCTGTTGCGCGGCGTGCCCGCCGTGCTGATCGACCGCAAAGGCGATCTGGCAAGTTATGCCAACCCGGATGTCTGGCGCGCTAACGACGGCGATACACCGGAACGGCGGGCGGATCGTGAAAAGCTGGCCGACGCCATCGACGTCGCGGTCTACACGCCGGGCCGCGCCTCAGGCCGGCCGATCTCGATCACGTTGCTGCCGAACGGCATCAATGAGCTGCCCGAGCACGAGCAGCAGTTGCTCGCCAACTTGTCGGCGGCGGCGCTCGGCGAGATGCTGCATCTCAAAAATTCCGCGACACACCAAAAGCAATCCGGCGTGCTCGCCGTGGCGTTGCGTATTTTAGGCGCGCTGTCGACGGCGGAAGTCACGCTCGCCGACCTGATCCACCTGCTCGAAGACGAGCATCCCGAGCTGACCGACCAAACCCAGCGCATGGACCCATCCGGCAAGCTGCGCCGCGATCTGGTGGCGCAGTTGGATAGTTTGCGGCTGCGCAATGCGGCTTTGTTCGAAGGCGGCGGCGAAAGCCTGCGCATGGAAAGCCTGCTCGGGCTCGGCAAATATCAGCGCCCCAACCGGACTCGCCTTTCGGTCATCTACACCGGGTTCCTCGGCGACAACGAGAATATCCTGTTCTGGGTTTCGCAGTTCCTGTCGGAAGCGCTGCGCTTTTGTCAGCGCAATCCAAATGACGAACTGCAGGCCGTCGTCATGTTCGACGAAGCCGATCTCTACATTCCGGCGAACTCGAAACCGGCGACGGCCGAGCCGCTGCAGAGCTTGTTGAAGCGCGCCCGCTCTGCCGGCCTCGGCATGATGCTGGCAACGCAATCGCCGGGCGATCTCGACTACAAGAGCCGCGATCAGATCACGAGCTGGTTCATCGGCCGCGTGCGGGAAGACACGGCGCTGCGCAAACTCAAAGCGGCGTTTCAGTCGGAATCCGGCCTCGATCCGGCGCAGGCGCTGCCGGGACAGACGGTCGGCGAGTTCCATCTTGTTCAGGAAGGCATCGTGCGGCCGATGAAGGCACAGCGCTCGCTGATCTCGGCAGAGCAGGTGCCGTTCGATCGGATCGAGCAGCTGGCAGCGGAAACGCGCGGGCTGGACGAGCGCCAACTGCGATTGTTCGACCTGAAATAATTGCTTGCGGGCGTCTCAGCACATCGACTTGCGCGACGCGGAAACAACATGCGGCGATCAATATGTATTTCGCGTTTTTGCATCGGCCGTGATGCTGCGTCGCAGCAGCTTACACGCGACTTCTGGCTCAGCAGTCTAACGAATGGCTGCACAAAGCTGATATCGTTCAATTTTCCTTATGGAACGTCATGCCATTGGTGGCGGCAACCCGGCTCGCCATTCGCCGGCAACTGATCGTGGCTCAATTCCACCGCCGCGCCAGCCAAATCAAACACCGCAGTGTCAAGTGTATTAAGGTCGTGTACTAATACTCTATCGAGGACTTAGGGCGCCCTCGATGGTTCGACGGCTTGATCGAAGCTGCGAATCTATTTCAGCACTGAAAATTTCGGAGAGGGACTTCCGGAATTTTCGCAAAATTGATGCGTGTAGGTAGCGTTAGAAGCGCGTGAGTGCGGGGTAAAGTGTGATGGCGGCGAAATCTTTCGTCATGATGGTGTGTGCGACACTCATCGGACCGGCAATCGGCATTGGGGTGTTCGTACTTTTGAACAGTCCATAAATCAACTATTCAGCTAGAGGTTCGACCAGCGAGTCGGACAATTCAGCCAGAACATCTGCTGATCTTTACAAGCTGCGCTTTGTTGCGAGCGGGGATCGTCGTTGATCGGCGTCAGCGCGATCACCGATGAATCGCGATGTGGTCGTTTCGACCCCGCCATGATTTCGCGAGCAGGGCTTCGCGAGGTCGGCGCAAGATCGTTGCACGCGCGGCGCGCCGCAATCTTGCCCTCGTGCCAGCCTGTTGTCGCCCCAGCCGCGTTTCGCTGCCGCCGCAAATGACCACTATCACCAACGTTGACTGCACTCATGGCGAGCGCAGCTTACATCGGTTGTGCGTCAGGCATGTTACGGTTGCTGCGACACGCGTACGCACTCGCCAATGTTATCGCCGTCGTGCCCGTGCGCACGATGCGCATCCTGGCCAATGCGGTGGCCTTCAACCCCAAGCTGGGGCCGCTGCGACACGTCGCGACCGCCGGATTTCTCTACGTCATCTTCGCGCTATTGCTGGTGTACGTGGTGGCGCCGATCCGTGGATATACCGGCGCCGTGACGCTGAGGGACAAGCTCGGCTATGATGCCGAGCGCTGGCTGGCGACCGCGATCTATGACCCCAAAGGCAATTTCGTCGGCACGTTCGATCCGCGCCTCGATAGCCTGCGCGACGTGAATTACACCGACGAAGCCATCGAACTCGGCGACTACGTGGCGAACCCGGATCACAAGTCGATCCCCGTCCGCGACGTACCCCATGATTACTGGCAGTGCCTGACTTATCACGAAGACCGCTACCTTGGTGGGCCACTCAATCCGTTCGGCATCGACCTGATCGGGGTGTTGAAAATTCCCTACACGACGCTGACGCGATCAATCGCGCTCCGCCGCCCGAGTTTCGGAGTCGGCGGATCGACACTGCCGATGCAGTTTGCGCGGGTCATTTACAAGACGCCGCCAAGCAGCCGCGAAGGACCGTTGACGAAACTACGCCGCAAGCTCGCCGAGTGGTGGATCGCGCCGGTCATCTATCACGAGCTGACGCGCGACGGCGACCAGACCAAACTGAAGCAATGGGCCGCCAATCATATTTGGCTGGCACAGCGAACCGGCGGCCAGCCGCTGCACGGCGTCGAAGTGACGAGCCGCATCGTGTTTGGCAAAGAAGCCAAGGATCTGAGCACGGCTGAACAATTCGTGCTGGCCTCCGCCGTCAACAAGCCGATCATTCTACTCGAAGGCGGCGACAAGCTGAACGAAGTGCGACTCGATCGCTGGCGCTACATCACCGAGGTGAGAGCCCGGACCTGTGCCGAAAAGCTGATCACGGATGAAGCCCAACAAAAAGCCGTCGTGTTCGAGCTGATGGAGCTCGGCGGCGGACCGCCCGATCCCAAGGTGCGTCCAAAGCTGCAGGAAGCGCTCGATCGGTTTGCGCCCAACGACGCCAAGCGGGCGCAGGCCAATCCGGTCATTCGCGCAAATGTGCTGATGCCGTCGGCGCGCTTCGGTCTGCGTGAAGAAATGAAGCAGCGCTACGGCTTTGGCTGGCGCGATTACGTGCGCGGCGTCACCACGACGTTCGACGTCGGCGACAATCTTGCGTTTCGCCAAACCATCGAGACCCGGCTGGCGGCGCTGGACGGCCGTTGGCAAAGCCAGCTCGACCCGGCCTTCACCCTCGATCCGGCCAAGGTAGCGCCCGACAAAGCGCTGCCGAATGTCGTCGTGGTCGCCGCCGACGCGAGTGGCAATATCATCCGCTATTTCGAGACCGGCGAGACCGCACCGTATTTCGGTTCGTGGCCGGCGCGCGATTCGGGTACGGGGCTGTACCAGCCGAGGGCGGAGGGCCGGATGATCGCGTCGACCGGCAAGATGCTGGCCGCCGTCGCGATCGCCAACGAAGGCAAAGACGGCGCCGACACGGTCTACGTCGACAGCGAAGCGCCGGCCGCCGGGCTCGACACGTGCGCCAAAGGCGGATCGTTGCGGCAGGGACGCCGCGCCATCGTGGCGTTCGCCTGCTCGCTCAACAATCCGCTGATCGCGCGCGCGGCGATGATTGGTCAGCCCCGCATGCGCAAACTGATTGACGGCTTCGGGTTCGCGATGCCGCCCGCCGCTCAACTCGGGGGCACGCCGCCATCGACGGCCGTCGTCATGGGCCAGATCGCCGGCGCGCCTCGAACCGTGCATCACATGTCGGGCATGATCTTGGCGTCGCTGATCGGACAGGGTGCAAAGCCGCTCAAAATGCCGAGCCTGATTACCGCGTATGACTACACCTTCAAGGGCGATGGCGCGGCCGGAGTGGCGGCGGCTGCACAACCGCCGATGAAGCCGAAGGATCTGATCAAACCATCTGCCGGGCCGTTGCTGCGCACGCTGCTCGAAGCGCCGTTGTGCTATCAATCCGCCGGAACGAATTATGGAACGCTGAAAACTTTGGCGGCGTGGTGCGCGCATCGGCGCGGCGATCTGCGCCTGCATTTCGCCAAGACCGGAACACAAGTCACGCACGATCCGAATGCGACTGTCGATGCCTGGATCACTGGTGGGCTGCAATTCACCAACGGCGCCGCCTACTCGTATGTCGTGCTGGTTGGCAGCGGATCGCCCGGCACGCCGTTCGCGCGCAATCTGCACGCAGGGCAAGTGGCGGCGCCGCTGCTCGAAGATCTGCTGGCCGATCTCGAACGCTTTTCAAAGGCGAAGCCACGTCCCGACTTGTTGCCGCGCGTGCCGCGCCGGCCGGACGCGAGGCAACCGATCGCATCCAACGCTCGGCCGCGCAATGACGCACGGCGCGTGATCAGCGAACAGCCGATGCGGCCGCTCAATCTCAACTGATCGCCGCCACCCGTCAGCCGCAGTTGCGACATTAAAAACGCTCACCGCCAGCCGACTGTCGTTCCGAGCGGACGAGGTGCGTTGGGTGGCGGGACATGAGCTTGAACGGGGAATTTCACCGGGACTTCGACGGCATCGACCGCGCGACNNACCCAGCGGTCGTCGACATTGACGGCATGGCCCACGCAATCCGCCAACGATGAGATCGCGAAACCGGCCGGCGATTGGAAGCGCACGGTTCTGATCGCCGGGCTCGGCTTGCTGTCGTGGGTCGCGACCTACGTCGGGATGCTCGAACTGATCGAAGCCAACATGGGCGACTTGCCGATCATCCATCGCGCGATCATCGGCTTTTCGGTGGCGATGCTGATGATCATGGTCATCTGGCTGCTCGATCAGCTTTTCAAGCCACATCCGTTCATCACCAAGCTGTTCTATGCGATCGGCTACGTTTTTCTGACGCTGATTTCGGTTGGCTTTGGTTTCGGTTTCTATTGGAAGGTTTTGGAGAGCCGGGGTGAAGCCTCTCGGTCGGCCGAAAGCGCCGTCAGCCAGGTGCAGAATTCTCTCCAAGTGGCATCGACGCGGCTCGAACAGTTGCAGGCGACGCTGGTGCAGCTCACGTCCGTCTCGAACGAAAAGGCCGAGATCGAGCGCACCAAGGGAACGTCGTGTCCAAACTCGAAGCCGGGCGATGGCCCGCGCCGCAAGATGCGGGATGAGGACGCGCAGCGGTTCACGTTTGCATCAGAATTCGTCAAGGGGCGCGTCGGCGCGGTGAAGGGCGATCTGTCGGCGCTCGACGTCGATCTGCTGAAAATCACCACGGCGGACGCTTCGACGTTCGACGCCAAGACCGGCACCCGCAATGAGTTCATGCGGGCGCTTGGCCGCAAATTAGATTTGACGGTGACGGGGTTCAATGCCTTTCGCACCGATCCGCAATTGCGCCAGATCCGCACTGATCTCGCCGACCGGGCCGAGAGGTCGACGCTGACCGATCAGCGTGGCGCGGCGATCTCATGCCCAGATGCGCAGTTGCAGACGGTCTTGCGCGGCGTCGTCAAGGCCATCGATCAGTTGCCGGTGCTGAGCAAACCGGAGATCGCGGCGGTCGAAGGATCGGAAGCAACGATCGAGGCTTTCCGCCGTTTGACGACGACGTTCTACGGTTTGCTGGCGTTCCAGATGCCGCCGTCGGCGGACGAGTTGCGCGAGTTGCAGAAGCGCGCGGTGCAATCGGTCGAAGGAACCGGCGCGAGCGGGCTGGCGGCTGGGGCGACGCGCGCGGGCGACGCCGAACAAGGCGGATTGTCGAAGCGCGATTATGTGCCGCTCGCCGTGGCGCTGTTTGTCGATCTGTGCCTGCTGCTCGTGTCGATGGTGCAGCGGCCACACGACCGCCTGAACGGATTGCTGCCGAAGATGCAGGCCGCCGAGCGCGGTCCGATGATTCAAATCCTATCGCGGTTCAACGATATCCATCGCGACCGGCAGGTGCGCGAGAACTTCGAAATCTTCCGCCATGTCGTCTTCGATATGCACGGAGATTACTACGTGGCCGTGCCGCTCGATGCGCCGCCTCGACTGAACCCTGATCAACGCGAAACGCTGCGCGTCGAGGCGCAACTGCTGGCGAACCTGTTTGCCAGTTTCGAAAAGGAAAAAATATTCAAGCGGACGATGCTGCCGACAACGTCGAGCATTCAAAAACGGCTGGCGCGGCAAGGGTCGAAGTTTGCAGGCTCCGAAGCGTTTCGGGTCTACAAGTTCAGCGATGGAGCGTGGTCGGATATCATCCTAGGCGCAGTGATGGGAGCTGCCCGGCGGATCGAAAACCAGGAACGCGCGACGTCGACGATCGCGGTGCAAGCTGGTCACGTGACTCACGGCGAACGCGCGGCCCAAGGCGATCGCGCCGCACACGGCCGCCACGAGGTTTTGCCGCCCGCGCGCACTGTCGAACCTGAACCGGTCGTCGAGCCGACGCTGACCACTGATGCGATTGCATCCGCATCGGTGATGACGACGGCGCGGCGCGAGCGATCCGCTGCGAGCGGGCCAACGATCAGCCGCGGACGCGGGGCGTCGCGGGCTGGTCGTCAACCGGCGCCGCCGCCTGTCGATCCCGAACATGAGACGCGATTTGGCCCCTACGCGCAGGTCTATCAACCCGCGCCGCCGGCGTTCGCAACGGCGCCGCAAGGACCGCGCGTGCCATGGCCCGCGCCGCAGCCGTTGCCGGAAGCCGAGGTTGAGGTGATCGCCGCCACGGGTCATCGTGGCGGTACTCGCGAGCTGTCATCAAACGAGGCTCGCGTGGCGTCGATATCCCGCGCCGTCGACTCGTCACTGACGAATGATGCAAGCCAAGATCGGGGCCAAGATCGGGGCCAAGATTGGGGTCAGGTCCAAGGCCAGGACAGAAGAAAGGCGCACGTGACGCTCAGCCGCGAAACGGCGACGATCACCCTGCCGGTGAGTGAGGCCGTCTTGCCGGCATCGCTACAATCGGCGCTGAGAGGCTTTGCGCCAAAGGCGCCGATAGCCTCCATTGACATCGACACGACACCGCACCGTCATAACGAAATTCTAACATCTCGGCAGGATGCGGCGAATGATGACGACTTTACGGTGAGCGACCTGGCCCTGATCGGCCGCATGGCCCCGCCCGCCGCCGAATAAAAAAGCCTTGGATAGAAAGCGCCTTAGGCCCGAGCGTCACAATTCGATCCTGTCCGCAACGCTTGTTTAACATTCTTGGCGGCAAAATAGGCCCCGCAATGCTAACGGCCGCAGACAGCGAATTTGCTACCTGGGACCTCAGCCTGAATTGGGAATGACCACATGCGCTTCGACACACCTTCACGACTTGTCATGACTTGCCGATCGGAGAAGGAATCGAAGCTTGCAGCGTTTGTGTTGGCCGGATTGACGGCCACTGATGCTCCAGGTGTGGTGACGCTGGTGGCGCGCGGCACAGATAGCCCTGTGGCGTCGGCACTGGTTGCAGCGTTGGCGCAAGCCGGCCATGGCAATGTCAAGGTTCGCATCGTACTGTTCGATATCGACACCATTGTCGAAGATCATGCGGCGGCAACAATTCTCGATGTTGCGGGTGCCGACATTCGCGTACTGCCCGACAGCCGCTTCGCCGCAGCTCATGAGCAGTTGGTTCTTGGCAGCGATTGCGTGTGGCTCGGTGACTGCATGCGGCGCGACCCAGCGAAGCGCGACGCCTTCGCCGTATTCCATGACGCCAACGTGACGGCCGCGCAGCACGCCGCTCAATCATTCGCCAAGCTCTGGGCCGTCGCAATTCCTCTGAAACGCTCTGTCGGTCGCACCATGGCGCCGCAAGCCCTCATCGCAGGCCAGCAGACGACCGACACAGGCAACGACCTTCCATCACGCCGCGGCTGAAACGGCTGCGCACGAAGCGACGGTTAATTTTTTTCCACTAAACTTGAACGGTTATGCGGCCGGGCTTTTTGCCCGGCCGTTTTTTTTCTTGTCGAGTTATCCCCGCGTCTCAGCGCCATGATAATTTGGGCTATGACTGCAACAAGGACGGAAAAAGCAGCAAGACCAGGCAACGGGAAGCAAATCGCAGATTACCGCCGCTGTTCGGCCGTTCCGCTTTGATGGGCTGTGCGGCAGTGCAGAACGGCTCGATACTGCCCGACACTGCCAAGACCTGACCCGCGCTTTGCCCGGGCAGCAAATTTTTTTGGGATCGACAGCCATGCATTTTCTCGCCCGCCTCGCGCTCAGTTCGATGTTGGCTTTGACCGCCGCCGCACCGGCACTCGCGAGTGAAAAGGGATTTTTGCACCAGGGCGTCGCCGCCGATGCCAAACGCTACGAGACTTATCTGAAATCATCGTGGAGGGCCGACGGCAAAGCGGCGGCAAGCCTCAAGGCGGAAGCGGACAAACTTTTCGCGACAGATGCCCGCGCCGCGTCGCGGTTGCTGGCAAACGTCGTCGCCGGTAATGGCACGGATGCAAGCGCCTGGACGCGGCTCGCCGAAGCCCTCCTCGCCATTAAAGCCGATCCGGAAAAATCCGAGCGCTACGATCTGCCGGTGCACGCGTCAGGCGCGGCCTATCGCGGCTATGAATTGGCGACGACGAAAGACACCAAGGCGAAGGCGCTGTTCGTGCTTGGCCAAGCGCTCGAGCGGCGGTCGTACTGGCGCCCCGCGATCGATGCGCTGCGCCTCAGCATGGAGATGGCCGACAGCCAGCCGACGCGGGAAGCCTACGACCGGCTGCGCGCCGAGCACGGCTTTCGCATGATCGATTACAAGACGGATAACGATCTGGCGTCGCCGCGCGTCTGCCTGCAATTTTCCGAGGACCTGTCGCGCACGCAAAGCGATGTCGCGAAGTTCGTATCGCTCAACGGCGCAGATCCCCAGCAGTTGGCGCAGGAAGGCCATCAACTGTGCCTTGAAGGCTTGAAGCACGGCGAGCGCTATCAGGTGCAACTGCGCGCCGGCTTGCCGTCCGATGTCGGCGAGACGCTGAATAAAGCCGCCGATCTCGCGATCTATGTGCCGGACCGTTCGGCGCAGGTGCGCTTCACCGGCAAGGCCTATGTGCTGCCGAGCCGTGGCCAGCAGGGCATTCCGGTGGTGACGACGAACACGGCGAAGATTGCCGTCAAAGTGTTCCGCATCGGTGATCGCAACTTGGCGGCGACGCTCCAGGCCGGCGATACGCAGCGGCAATTGTCGGATTATGAAATCGACAACATCCGTGATCGTTCAGGGATCAAGGTGTTCGATGGCGACATGGATATCGCCTCGAAGCTCAACGAGGACGTCACGACAGCCGTGCCGGTGACAGACGCGACGGGCAAGCTCGAACCCGGCGCCTATGTAATGGTCGCCAAACCGACGGAAAAATCAAAAGATGACAGCGGCCAACTGGCGACGCAGTGGTTCATCGTTTCGGATTTGGGACTGACAGCGTTTTCCGGCAACGATGGCGTGCATGCGTTCGTGCGCTCGCTGGCCGATGCGACGCCCGTCGCTGCGACCCGGGTCAAGCTGGTGGCTCGCAACAACGAAGTTCTCGCGACCGCAACAACCGACGCCAAGGGATACGCGCATTTCGACAAGGCGTTGAGCAGGGGCGACGGCGGCATGCAGCCGTCCGTGCTGGTAGCGGAAAAGGGCGAGGGCGAATACGCGTTTCTCGATTTGACGTTGAACGCGTTCGATCTGTCGGATCGCGGCGTCAAGGGCCGTGACGCGGCTGGCCCGATCGACGCCTACGTCTATACCGAGCGCGGCGTCTATCGCGGCGGCGAAGAGGTGAGCGTCACGGCCCTCGTGCGAGATCAACTCGGCAAGGCTGCAACGCTGCCGACAACATTGATCGTCACGCGCCCCGATGGCGTCGAGCACACGCGCTATGTGATGAACGATCAGGGTCTCGGCGGTCGCGCGCTCACTGTGCCGCTCGCCAAGACGGCGATGACGGGGACGTGGCGGCTGTGGCTGCACACCGATCCGAAGGCACCGGCAATTGCCGAGCGGGCGTTCCTGGTCGAGGATTTCGTGCCCGAACGCCTCGACATGACAATTGCGGCAACGGTGCCGGCGCTGACGCCGGAGGATCGCCAAATCGTTACGGCCGACGGCCGCTATCTCTACGGGCCGCCCGCAGGTGGTCTGGGGCTTGAAGGCGAAATCACCGTTCGGCTGGCGAACAAGGATGTGCCGGGATACGCCGGTTACACGTTTGGTCAATCGGATGAATTTATCAATCCGGTGCGCCAGCCACTGGAAGCCGGCCTGTTGACCGACAAGGATGGCAAAGCCGCCATTCCGGTCACGCTGCCGGCGATCCCGAAAACGGCGCGGCCGCTCGAAGCCGATGTCATCGTCAAGCTGCTGGAGGCCGGCGGCCGCTCGATCGAACGCAAGCTGACGTTGCCGGTGGACGTGAAGCAGCCGCGCATCGGCATCAAGCCGCTGTTTGCTGGCGCCAATGCGATCGAAAATCAGGATGCAGCTTTTGAAGTCGTGCTGCTGGACCGTGATGGCAAACCGCAGGCGAGCGATAAAATCGCTTGGACGCTGACCCGCATCGACACGAATTGGCAATGGTACAAACGTGACGGCAACTGGTCGTACGATGCCGTGACCGTGAAGCGCAAAGTCGGCGATGGCACCGTGACGACGACGGTTGAGGCAGTAGCAAAAATTACGCAGCCCGTTGCCTGGGGTCGCTACCGCCTCGATGTGGCGTCGACCGAGGCCGATGGACCGGCCTCCAGCTACACGTCCAACGCCGGTTGGTACACGACGGGCGAAGCCGTCGACAGCCCCGAACAGCTCGATGTTGCGCTCGATAAAGCGAGCTACGCAGCCGGTGAAACGGCGAAGCTGCGCGTGTCGTCGAAGCAAGGCGGCACGGCGCTGATCAGCGTGCTCGGCAACGGCGTCTACGATATGCGCGAAGTCGCGATCGGCAAGGGCAGCAGCGAAGTCGACATCACTGTCGGCGATACCTGGGGTCCGGGCGCCTACGTGACGGCGCTTCTCTATCGGCCGATGGTCGAGGCCGAAAAGCGCATGCCGGGCCGGGCCATCGGGATTACGTGGCTCGCCGTCGACCAATCGGCGCGCGAACTCAAGATCGCAATGACGCTGCCGGAGAAAGTCAAATCAGCGTCGAAGATTTCGGTGCCGGTGAAAGTTTCGGGCCTGGCTGCTGGCGAGGATGCGCGCATCACCGTCGCGGCGGTCGATCTTGGCATCCTCAATCTGACGCGCTTTGAAACGCCGGCGCCTGAAGCCTGGTTCAACGCCCAGCAGAAGCTGTCGTTTGAGATCCGCGACTTCTACGGCCGCCTGATCGACGGCATGCGCGCCAATCGTGGCAAGCTGAAATCCGGCGGCGATGGTAGCGGCCCGGTGATGCAGGGCAATCCGACGGTCGAGACGGTGGTGTCGCTGTATTCCGGCATCATCAAAGTTGGGCCAGACGGGACAGCGAACGTCGAATTCGAATTGCCGGACTTCAACGGCACGGTGCGGATCATGGCGGTCGCCTGGAGCGCCGATAAACTCGGCCATGCGCAATCCGATCTGATCGTCCGCGATGCTGTGGCTTTGACGGTGTCGGCGCCGCGCTTTCTGACGCTCGGCGACGAAGTAAATCTTGGCTTCGATGTGCACAACATCGACGGGCCGGATGGTGCCTATGACTTGGCCTTGTCGCGCAAGCAGGGCGATGCGTCGGCTGAACGTTTGACCGCGATCAGCAACGCCGCGCTCAACCTCAAGACCGGCGCGCGCACGACGCAACGCATGCGCTTCAAGCCGAACGATATCGGATCGCTGACGCTGCAAGTGGCGGTGAAAGGCCCGAGCGATACTGCCATCAAACGCGAGATGACGTTCGAGGTGCTGCCGCCGGGCGGCGACATCAAACGCACGACGATCTCGTCGCTGAAGGCTGGCGGCAAGCTGACGGTGTCGCGCGATCTGGTGCAGGACTTGATCGCGTCGCGCACGCGCATCAATCTGTCGGTCGGCCCGGCGGCGCGTCTCGATGTGCCGAGCCTGCTGACGCAGCTCGATCGCTATCCATATGGCTGCGCTGAGCAGACCGTGTCGCGGGCGTTGCCGCTCGTCTATGCCAACGCCGTTGCCGCGCAAATCGGCATGGGCGAAGACAAGGCGCTTAAGGACCGCGTGCAAGCAGCCGTCAACCGCGTGTTCGAAATGCAGGATTCATCCGGCGCGTTTGGCGTCTGGGGTCCATCGAACGGCGATATGTGGCTGACGTCCTACGTCACCGACTTCCTGACGCGCGCCAAGGAAAACGGCGCAAACGTACCGAAGGAAGGCTACAACCGCGCGCTCGAACGGTTGGCGAATTTCTTGAGTTATGCCGACGATTTCGAAAAGGGCGGCGAAGATCGCGCTTATGCGATCTATGTCTTGGCACGCAATGCGCGGGCTCCGATTGGTGAATTACGGTACTACGCCGACACGCGCATCGACCGGTTCTCGACGCCTCTGGCCAAAGCCCAGATCGGTGCTGCACTGGCGATGATGGGTGACAAGGAGCGCGCCGAGCGTGCGTTCGCGTCAGCGCTTGCAAGCATGGGTGATGCAACGGCGGACACCGGCTATCGCGGCGACTACGGCTCGACGTTGCGCGATGGCGCGGCGTTGGTGGCGCTCGCGGCTGAAACCGGCATCGGCAAAGCCGAGACGCCGAAGCTCGCCAGCGTCATCGCCAAGGCCTACGAGACGCGCAGTTATACCTCGACGCAAGAACAGGCCTGGTTGCTACTTGCAGCCAAGGCGCTGAACGACGAGGTCAAGACGACGACGCTGTCGATCGATGGCAAGCCGGTCTCAGGACCGGTGCTGCGGTCGCTTGTTCCGGCTGATCTCGAAAACGGCGTGCTGACGATCACCAACTCGGGCGAAGCTGCAACCGACGCCGTGATTTCGGTGATCGGCGCGGCGCTGACACCGGAGCCGGCGACGTCGAAGGGCTTCAAAATAGACCGCAGCGCTTACACACTCGATGGCAAGACGGTCGATCTCAAGAGCCTCAGCGGCGGAAAGGCCGAGGTGCGCCAGAACGATCGCTTCGTCATGGTCGTCAAGATCCAATCGGACGAAGCAGGCGGCCGGGTGATGGTGGTCGATCGTTTGCCGGCGGGCTTCGAAATCGAAAACCCACGACTGGTGGCGAGCGGATCTATTTCCGGTCTCAACTGGCTGAAGTCGACGGTTGAGCCCGAGCACAGCGAATTCCGCGATGACCGGTTCGTAGCGGCGTTCAACTTCTCAGCCGCCAACGCGCGCAACGAAGGTGACGCGTCGTCCGAACAGGCGACCGAGGAAACGACAGATGGCGCGGCTGTCGAAAGCGACAGCACGCCAGCGAACGATGCGGAAGCAGCGGCGATAATCGAAGGATCAACTCCACCAGCCTTGACGGCGACGGTGGCGTATATCGTGCGGGCTGTGACGCCCGGCACATTCGTGCATCCAGCCGCAACGGTCGAGGATATGTATCACCCCGAACGGTATGCGCGCACGGCCGCTGGCACGCTCTCGGTCGGCGTGAAGGAGTAACGACGGTGCGCGCCCGGAACTTCGTCGACAACATGCGCCGCAACCTCTCCCTCTCTCAAGGGCGAGAGGTAAGGCAACGCTCGGCGTTAAGGTCGGTGCGGCGCGCGGTTGTTGCGGTGTTGAGTGTTTGCGTCGTCGCCTCGGCGATCGGGTACGGGATTGCGCGCCAGACGTTTGCGGAGATCGGGCCGCTGTCGCTGACAGATGCGCAAGCACTGTCGGTGACGGTGGTCGATCGCGAGGATCGCTTGCTGCGGCCGTTCACGACGGCGGATGGGCGCTGGCGTCTGCCGATCGAACCGAACGATGTCGATCCGCATTATCTCGCAATCCTCATGGCGTTCGAGGATCGCCGGTTCTACGCGCATCACGGGATCGATGGTCACGCCATCGTGCGCGCCGCGTTGCAGGCGGTCCGGCATGGGCGGTTGGTTTCTGGCGGATCGACGCTGACGATGCAGGTGGCGCGTTTGCTCGATGGCAAGCATGAGCGCACGGCCGGTGGAAAACTGCGTCAGATGGCGCGCGCCGTTCAACTTGAACGCGCGCTGACCAAAACCGAGATCCTGCGGCTCTATCTGCGCCTCGCGCCATTCGGCGGAAATCTCGAAGGCGTGCGTGCCGCAGCGCTGGCGTACTTCGGTAAAGAGCCGCGACGGCTGTCTATCGCTGAGGCCGCCTTGCTGGTGGCATTGCCGCAGGCGCCGGAGACGCGCCGGCTTGATCGCAATCCGAAAGCGGCAGAGCGGGCCCGCAACCGCGTGCTCGATACCGCTGTAGCAGCCGGGGCGATCACTCAGGCCGAGGCGGAACGCGCTAAAACCGAGCGTGTGCCGATGGCGCGTATCGCGTTTCCGATGCTGGCCCCGCATCTGACCGAGAGCGAGGTGGCGCGCGACCCAAAGGCTCTCGTGCATCGCCTCACGCTCGATCGCAATTTACAGGCGAGCCTTGAAGATTTGGCTGCACGGCAGACGCAGATCCAAGGTGAAAAACTATCGGCGGCCATCGTCGTCGCCGATCATCAGACTGGTGAAATTCTGGCCCAAGTCGGATCGTCGGATTATCTCGATGCGAGCCGCCAAGGGGCGGTCGACATGACGACGGCGGTGCGATCACCGGGATCAACCTTGAAGCCTTTTATCTATGGCTTGAGTTTCGAAGCCGGCCTTGCACATCCCGAAACGCTGATCGATGATCGGCCGGTGCGCTTTGGCGACTACGCGCCGAAGAATTTCGACGAAGGCTATCACGGCCAGGTGTCGATTCGCGAGGCGCTGTCGCAATCGCTGAACATTCCGGCGGTGCGGGCGCTGGCGCGCGTCGGACCGGGCAAACTCGCTGGCCGTTTTCGGCGCGCGGGCGTCATTGCGCGCTTTCCCGACAAGTCCGAACCGACGCTCGCTATGGCGCTTGGCGGAACCGGTCTCACGCTGCTCGACGGAACACAACTTTATGCGGCGCTGGCGCGCGGCGGCGATAGCGTGACGCTGT
>FSSH01000409.1_pt1 | contig 41072 bp, 77 predicted proteins | sample 1166101 | NCBI WGS metagenome assembly FSSH01 (sample SAMEA32972668, study PRJEB13176) | freshwater metagenome | biome: Drinking water system; feature: Biomass in drinking water that filtered by 0.45 um membrane; material: drinking water | place: USA | collected 2012-12-20 | depth 0 m
CGACGCACTGGATGCCCCTCCCACCCCCACCCTCTCAAAAGGACGATCAGGCATGATAGACCTAGACGCACTCGCGCGGGAGATTGCAGAGAGCGATGAGATCACTGTCAATTGGGGTCCGGGCCAAGGGGAAAGCGTTATCCAAGGCAGGCTTGCAGAACTGATAGCCGCCGCCCTTCTGCGCGCCCGTAACGAGGCAATCGAGGAAGCAGCAAAGGTAGCTGATGGTTTAGATTATCATTCCCCCGGCCATCCTTCGGTCGCTCGCAATATCGCCAACGCCATCATGGCTCTAAAAACAAAGGGGGAGTGAATCACCTTTGACACAACAGGTTGATACCTGCCGCGCGACTCATCGCTACCCCTTGACGGCTTGTAACAATCAATGTAGCGAATTTGGTATGGTAGGCGTATTGCGGGGAAGGGGAAACTGCGCCTTGAGACTGGCGGCTCTCCCCGACGCATCACATTGAGAGAGCCGCTTGGGCCTCGGTGATTACGCATTACGCCTGAGACGCCCTGACATTCGCACACTTGATCTGAACGCCTCGTGAACGTCACGGGGCATTTTTGCATTGGAGCCCCGCCATGCAGCACGCATCCTCATTTGACGACCTGATCCCCCACATGAAGCGTGCCGGCTTCACCGCCACCACGCTTGCGGCTTCGATCACCGCCATGTTCGGCTGGCAGCTTGGGGAAAATTTCGTCGCCAGTGCCGCCCTTGCTGGCCTTATGGCGCTTTGCACATACATCGTAGGGTACTCTCTCGTTGCAGCCCACGCCGCCTATAAGCGTGGCATGAAAGGCGTGTCCTTTGCCGCCGTGGCCCTTTTTGCCATCGCCGTGACATGCGAGTTCATCGCTCATACCGGCTTCAACGCCGCCAACCGCGACGCCACGGTGCAGCAGGCCTCATTCCAGACGGCCACCGCCGCAGACGCCCGCAACACGGTCAAGGATCTTGAAGCCAAAGTTGCCCGCCTCACGGAAGAGCGCAATGTTATGAAGCCCAAGCAGGCCCCGGCCGCCGCCAAGGCCGTGATTGCCAACGCGGAAGCGCATAAGTTCTGGAAACTGACCGACGCTTGCAAGTCCACCAAAGGCCCCCAAACGCGCGCCTTCTGTGATGGATACTTCTCGGCTCAGGCTGACGTAGCACTCTGGGACCAGATTGCCGCTCAAGAAATCAAGCTTGCCACCGCCGAAAGCGAGCTGAAGGACGCTCGCGCCACCGCCGGCACCAAGCATGAAGGCCACGCAGCAGGCGCATCTCAGAACCTCGTGCTGGCCTCGATGTTCACCGCCAACACCAACCCCGACGAAACCGCTGCTTATTGGTCTGGCGTAGGCATCTCAGCCCTCTTGGCCATCTTTGCCATTGCAGCCGGTGGCCTTTGCAACTTCGTGGCGTTCGCCTTCGAATCCGCCGCTAAGCCCGTGCGCCGCGCTATGACGGAAGTTCAGGCCAGCATTGAGGAAAACTACCCCGCCATTTACATGGCACAGGATGACACCGCCAAGAAACTGGCGGAACTTCTCCGCTCCATCCGTCCAGAACTGAGGGCTGCATAATGAGCGCCATAGGTGACGCAACTCAGCAAGTTTATTCGGAACTGATCGCTTGGGGGAAGAGAGCCGCAGCCCTTGCCCTGCTGGTGTACATCGTCCTCATCTTGGCCAAGCTGTTCGGCTTTAACCTGCTTCCCGGCTTGGTCACGTACTCAGCGCAGGAAACCGGCGTGCTGTTAGCTGGCCTCGCTTTCGCATTGGGCAAAGCATGACCCCAGAACAGATCAAAGACGCCATAGGGATTGACGGCCTCAACGTCCGTAGATCCGACAATGGCCATTACTGGTTCGTCTCTCGCACGCTCACCATCTTTGGCCAGAGCCATTCTCGTTCCATTCGCCTGGTGGACAACCCCAGCGCAGTAGAGATTGAAATGGCCCGCACCGCCTTCGAACAGTGGGAAGCGGAAGAGGCGATTTCTAGTTACAACTTGACCAGTGAACTGGTGAATTGATTTGTTGAAACGGTATCAAAGGTAATCAAAGGATGGCTAGGGGCGGTGCAAGGCCCGGTGCGGGTCGCAAAAAGGGAAGCGTAACGAAGGCAACGGTTTATAGGCAAGAAATGTTTGCCCGTGCCGCTACTGAAGGAATGTCACCCCTCGACTATCTTTTAGGGGTCATGCGCGATCCAGGTCAAGACGACGGACGCCGATTGGATGCGGCCAAGGCTGCCGCGCCATTTGTCCATGCGCGCCTTGCTTCGATTGAACATAGCGGCTCGATCGCGTCGAAAACAACGTATGAGATGACCGATGACGAACTCGCCGCTCTCGCCCTCGCAAGCGGCTCTGGAGCTTCTGAATCGGAGGAAAGCCCGCCGCTCTCTCATTGAGTTCACCAAGTACACGCTGCCTCAGTACATCGAGGCCAAGCATCACACGCTAATCGCCGAGAAGCTGGAAGCGGTCGAACGGGGCGAGATTGATCGCCTCATGATCAACATGCCGCCTCGGCACGGGAAGTCGGAACTCGCCTCGAGACGGTTCCCGGCGTGGTTCTTAGGCCGGCATCCTACCAAGTCCATCATTGCCGCGTCTTACAACTCGGATCTGGCTTCTGACTTTGGCCGGCAAGTCCGCAACATCGTTGGATCCGGAGAATATAAGCCGCTCTTTCAGACGGCTCTTGCCGAAGACAGCCGCGCCGCGAACCGGTGGAACACATCGCAAGGCGGCAGCTACGTGGCCGCTGGTGTGGGTACAGCCATCACAGGTCGCGGTGCTGACGTGTTCCTCATCGATGACCCGATCAAAGACCGGCAAGAGGCCGACAGCGAAACGCAGCGGCAAACGGTCTGGGATTGGTATACGTCCACCGCCTATACGCGATTGGCCCCAGGCGGGCGGATCATCGTCATTCAGACCCGATGGCATGAAGACGACCTTTCGGGCAAGCTCCTAGCGGAACAGGCCAGAGGCGGCGATAAGTGGGACGTTCTCGAACTCCCAGCGATCAATGAGGATGGTCAAGCCCTCTGGCCTGACTTCTACCCGATCGAAGCTCTTGAACGCATCCGAACGGTTCTCCCGGCTCGGGATTGGTCCGCGCTCTATCAGCAGCGCCCAGCGCCCGATGAAGGCGACTACTTCAAGCGCGAATGGTTCAAGTGGTACACCGTCGCGCCGCACCATTTGAGGACGTATGGAGCCTCTGACTACGCCGTCACTGCGAAAGGTGGCGACTATACCGTTCATGTCGTGGCGGGCGTTGATCCCGACGATAACCTTTACATCTTGGACCTGTGGCGGTCACAGGCTGAAAGTCACGTCTGGGTGGAAGAGTTCATCAACCTCGTGCAACGGCACAAGCCGCTGAACTGGGGCGAGGAACAAGGGCAGATCATCAAGTCGCTCGGTCCCTTCATCGACAAGCGGATGCGGGAAAGGCGGGTTTACTGCCGGCGGGAACAGATGGCCTCGGTCGCAGACAAGCCGACGCGGTGCCGCTCGTTTCAGGCTCGTGCCGCCATGGGGAAAGTCTATCTGCCCCACAACGCGCCATGGGTCGCGGATCTCATCGGGGAAATGATGAACTTCCCCGTCGGCAAGCATGACGACCAAGTGGACGCGCTCGGGTTGGTAGGCCGGATGTTGGACGTGATGACCTCGGGACGTCCGGTCAAGCCAGACGCGCCCCCGCCCTCGAAATGGGATCAAGCATTCAAGCGCCGCGCTCAAGAGCAGGCGGCAACGAGTTGGAAGGGCCGATAATTGGCAGACCTAGAGAACATTCTAGCGCCCCAGCCGATGCAGGGGACGCCCGCTCCTGCCATGGCGCCAAACATGCCGCAGGCCAAGTCGGACGATGACACCGACTACGTGTCGAAGCTGGTGGAGTATTTCGAGCAGTCGGAGGAATCGACCGAAGAGGCCCGCAAGCAGTCGGAACAGTGCCGCGATTATTACGACGGGAAGCAACTGACCGCAGCCGAGCGCAAGGCGCTTCAGGATCGTGGCCAGCCGGACATCATCATCAACCGTATCCAGGCCAAGATTGATTACTTGGTCGGCTATGAGGCGTCGAACCGGACAGACCCGCGCGCCTATCCCCGCAACCCTCAAGATGAGGACGCCGCCGAAGCCGCCACCGACGCGCTACGCTACGTTGAAGACAAGTGCGAGCTAGACACGAAGTTCACGACCGTCTGGGAAAACATGCTGATCGAAGGGTTCGGCGGCATCGAACTCACGGTTGACGACCAGACGGGCGAGATTAACGCGGTCGAATGGGATTGGGATCGGCTGTTTTACGATCCCTTTTCTCGCAAGCCGGACTTCTCCGACGCGCGCTACCTGGGCGGCGTGATTTGGATGGACGCCGAAGACGCCAAGGCCAAATGGCCGGAAGCGGCGGAAGCGATCGACGTGACGCTCAACGAACACACAATGAGCCGGACCTATGACGATCGCCCATGGGAGCGGTGGGTTTCGGGCAAGCATCGCAAGCGGGTTCGCATCGTTCAGATGTATCACCGGGAAGGTGACGTGTGGAAATGGTGCATTTTCACGAAGGGCGGCAAACTCGAGGGCGGCGACGTTCCGTTCATTGATCAGGACGGCAAGTCCTGGTGCCCGCTGATGCTTCAATCGGCCTATATCGATCGCGATAATCGCCGGTATGGCCTCGTCAAGACGATGATTGGCCCCCAAGACGAGATCAACAAGCGCCGCAGCAAGGCGCTGCACATGCTGACGGTCAAGCAGATCAGCCTTGAGCGCGGCGCGGTGGACGATGTGGACATGCTCCGCACCGAAGCCGCCAAGCCAGACGGGGTGATCGAGCGCAACCCTGGTTTTGAACTCGAAATCGTCCGCGACGATGCGAACATTTCCGGCCACCTGCAGCTGTTGCAGGAGGCGAAGAACGAGATTGAGTTGATCGGCCCGAACGCGGCAATGTTGGGCAAGCAAGGATCGGGCGATCCCTCCGGCCGCGCCATTCTGGCCAATCAGCAAGGCGGACAGACGGAGATCAGCCGATTGATGGACCGGCACCGCTCGCTGAAGCGCCGCGTCTTTGTCGGGATTTGGAACCTCATTCGCCAGTACAAAAACGAGGAATGGTGGATCAGGGTTACGGACGACGAGAAGAATGTGAAGTTTGTCGGGTTCAACCGTCCGGTCACGATGGGCGAACAACTCGGCAAAGACATGGAAAAGAAGGGGATGCCGCCTGAAGAGATCGCGGAGGCTCTCAAGCAGGCCATGGCCGATCCGATGCAAGCGCAGTTGATGACGCAGCAGGTGGGCATGGAGAACGTGCCGGCTCAGATGGCCATGGACATCACGATCGAGGAAGTGCCGGACGTGGCCAACCTCGCCGCCGAACAGTTCCAGGGCCTTGTTGAGTTGGCGCGGGCTGGCGTGCAGTTGCCGCCGAAAGCCTACGTGAAAGCCTCGAACCTCAGGAACAAGACGGAAATCCTCGAGGAGATGGATTCGGCTGAGAACCCGCAAGCACAGCAGCAGGCCGCAGAAGCCGCCGCCGCGCAGATGCAAGAGTTGATGGCCAAGATCGACAAGCTCGTCGCCGAGACGGAAAAGATCAGGGCCGAAGCCGCCAAGACGGCCACAGAGGCCGACATGCTGGCCATGCCGTTAGGCTCCATTACTATGCCACAGATCGCGAACGGCGGGCCGCCAAGCCCACAGCCGAACGGTCAGATGGTTCCCGAACAACCCGCCCCACAGGCGGGTTTTTAGTTTCAAGCGTAGGTGCCGCCAACCTTAAGGGCGTTTCACGACCAGCACGCGCCGCCGGCGATTCAACGGGCGAACCAGAGGGACAACATGAGCGAACAATCGGAGACAGCCTCTCTCGACAATCTTTTGGACGGCACATCACCCGCACCCAAGGCTGAAACGCCAGCGGAACGGGTTGACACTCAGCCGGAACCAGAAAACCAGGGCGTTAAACAGGACGCAGCGCCGCCGGCTGAGTCAGACGAGAAAGACGACTCCCCATTGGTTCCTCGCAAGGCCCTCGTCGAAGAGCGCCGCAAGCGCCAAGACTACGAGAAGAAACTTGCCGAGTTCGAAGCCAAGCTTAATGAACTTAGCAAACCGAAGCCGCAGGTGCAGTCACGTCAGGCTCCGCCGCCCCCTCCCGATCCTTGGACCGATCCGCAGGGCGCGATTGAGTACGAACGGCAGCAACGGGCAATGGAGCTTTACGAGACGCGCGTTCTCATCTCCGAAGAGATGATGTCTCAAAAGCCGGACTATAACGAAGCCAAAGCGGCCTTTATCGAAGCGGCCAATGCCGATCCGATGTTAGCGCAGAAGCTCGTGCGTCATCCATTGCCGGCCAAGTTTGTTTACGAGGAAGGGAAGCGTATTGCCGCCCTTCGTGAGATTGGCCCCGATCCTGTGAGCTACCGCGAGCAACTTCGCCAGCAGCTAAAAGAAGAGCTGATGGCCGAACTGCAAGCGCAGCAACCTTCTCAAGTCACGGCACCCAAAGCGCCCGCTCCCAAATCGTTGGCGGGAACAACCTCGTCTGTGCCGCGCGACCAACACGGCCGCTACGCCCCGAGAAACGGACCCGCCTCTCTAGATGAACTCTTAGGAGGCTAACATGGCAGAGACTTACGTCCCCAGTGGCTTGACAGTCCAACAGTGGGACGAACGCTACTTCACGGAATACCTCGCTTCGAACTGGTTTAAACAGTTTATGGGCACCGGATCGTCCAAGATGATCCAGGTCAAAGAGGATCTGACCAAGAAGCCCGGCGACGCGGTGACGTTCACCCTCGTCAACAAACTGAGCGGCACGGCCAAGGATTCGACCGAAGCGCTGGAAGGTGCGGAAGAAGAAGCCAAGCTGCGCTCTTTCCTTGTGCGGGTGCGTGAATACTCGCACGCCGTCAAGTTCAAGAAGTTCGAAGCGCAGAAAACGGCCATCGATCTTCGCCAAGCCCATAAGGACATCCTTATGGACTGGAACATGGAGCTTGACCGCGACAACATCATCGAAGCGCTCATGTCCATCAACGGCACGGCGTTTGCTTCGGCTGATGCCACGGCGCGCAACGCTTGGCTGGTTGATAACGCAGACCGCGTGTTGTTCGGCAAGCTGAAGTCCAATGCCTCGTCGCTGGTTCACGCCACGGCGCTGGCCACGATCGACAACACGGACGACAAGCTGACGCCAGACGCGATCTCGCTGATGAAGCGCATCGCTCTGACGGCCAACCCGAAGATCCGTCCGTTTAAGACCCGCTCTTCAATCGGTGACACGGAAGCATATGTGCTGTTTGCGCATCCGCTGCACGTTCGCGACCTGGCGCTCAACAGCACGTTTGTTGCCGCCAACCGCGAGGCTCGTAACCGGGGCATGGACAACCCGCTCTTCACGGGCGCAGACTACATGTGGGAGAACGTCGCGATCTACACGATTGAGGACATTCCCACCGTGTCGTCCGGTGTCACGGTGGCTCCTGCCTTCCTCTGCGGTGCGCAGGCGCTTGGCATGGCCTGGGCGATGCGTCCGCAGACGGTCGAGGAAGAGTTCGACTATAAGCGCGCGATCGGCCTCGCTGTGAAGCAGTGGTATAAGGTCGAGAAGCTGCGCTTTGGCACGGGTACGACCGACACGTCCGATTATAAGGACAACGGCGTCGTGACGGGCTGGTTCGCAGCTGTGGCAGATTCGTGAGGATTGTCAGTAGGTTAGCCAACCTTTGCCGTTAACTATGCGGCTTATGGTTTTTTGGCAGACGCCATAACGATCAGCGATCTCGTTCTGAGTTAGTCCCGAATTGTAGAGCCGTTTAATCTCTGGGATATGTTCCGATTTCAACTTAGCGCGGCCATTTTTTATGCCGTGATTGGGATTGATGTTCGGAGCGACCCCAAGAACGCGATAAGCATGGGCTCTATTTTCCGATGACGTGCAGAGTTCAAGGTTGCTGATCGAGTTGTCCGCCTTGTTCCCATTTCGGTGGTTGATTTGCATTCCTTGCGGGATAGGTCCGCAAAATGCCTCCCAAACTGCCCGATGAGCAGAGAAAGTTCGCTTTGTTCCATTTATGGAAAGAACAAAACGGGCGTAACCTTTAGACCATGTTGGTTTGCAAGGTCTGCAAGTTGGGTTTCCGAAATGAGTTACGACGCGGCGCACATCGCCAATATCTGAAACCTCGTAACAATCTTCAAATCCGCGAATAGGTTTCCACTTTGTCATAAGCAGCCTCCTTTAAGCATGGAGGAAGTTTATCACGGGCTGATGCCTATTGGACAAACTAAGAAGGAACTTTCCACATGGTAGCTGAAACACTGACCGTGAGTCCGATCCCGGTGGGCGCTGCTCACGGGTTGGCTAAGAACCTCAAAATCTTCTACTCGAAATACGAGATCGCCGCGAACGTCGAGGATGGCGACATCTTCGAACTTGGCTATCTGCCCAAAAACGTCATGGTCGTGGGTGCGGTTCTGGTGGCCGATGACATTGACACCGGCACGGAAGCCCTCGACATGGATCTTGGGTGGGCGGCCAACGGCGGCGGCTCTGCCACGTACTATGACACCGAAAGCGGCATCACGTACACCAACTCCGGTGCATCAGCTTCGGCCACCGGCTTTATCAATGGCGGCGTGCTGACTGGAGACGGGATCGCGGAACTCCACACGGGGAACCAGCGCATTCAATTCTTTGTTGAGCCGAAGTACTTCTCCGAAAAAACGATGGTGCAGATCGAAGCCAACGTCGCTGCGAACGCTTTTGCGGCCGGCGGGGCTGCGGCCTACATCATCTATTACGCGGTGTGAGGCATCAGGGCCGGGGGGAACCTCGGCCCTAACTCTTGAGGGGAGCCGACATGGCCGCATACAACAAGTTCAACGCTTTCGTCGAGAACATCGCGGAAGGCGTTCATAACTTCCAGTCTCATACGCTGAAGGTGATGCTGACCAACTCAGCCCCGAGCGCGTCAAACACCGTCAAAACCGACATTACGGAAATCAGCGCGGGCAACGGCTACACGGCGGGAGGCGCGACGGTCACCACGTCGTCAAGTTCGCAGACATCGGGGACCTATCGTCTTGTTTGCGCGGACGTGGTGTTTACGGCCACGGGCTCAGTGGGGCCGTTCCGGTATGCCGTTCTCTACAACGACACGCCTACGTCGCCAGCCGACCCTCTCGTGGGCTGGTGGGATTATGGGTCCGCATTGACACTGGCGAACGGCGAAACGTTCACGGTGGACTTCGACGGAACGAACGGCGTGTTTTCGCTGGCTTGATAGGGGGACGATATGACGACGGCAGAGATGCAGGCGAAGTTTCACGCCCTTACAGCAGACGCAGCGGCTTTGCGCGAAAAACTCGCGCCACTTCAGACGCAGGTGGACGACCTGAACACCCATATCGAGGCGAAAAAAGCGGAACTTCGCCAGATCACGGCAGCGTTGCTTACGGCCCGCGCTCCGCTCGTCGAGATTGAGAACCAGCGCGCGGCTTTGTCGCGAGCCTTGAACGGCAAGACGGGAGCGCCCTAACCGATGGCTTCAGGGCTTCTCTATAACCTCGCCAAGATGAACACGGCGACGACGGGAACAGGGACCATAACCCTTTCAACGGCTGTATCCGGGTTCCTTACGTTTGCGCTTTCGGGCGTCACCAATGGCCAGACAGTCACCTACATCATTGAAGACGGGGCCAATAGAGAGCTGGGTTATGGCGTTTATACGAGTTCCGGCACGACACTGACCCGCAACGTGTTGAAGTCCACAAACTCGGACGCGGCGATCAACCTCTCGGGATCGGCCACGGTTGGCATCACGGCGGCTCGGGAGAACTTCCTTGAATGGTTCGCGAACATCGATGCCAACGGGTTCTCAATTGGGTTCGACGATAATACCGGCATCAATGACGACTCAGGCAATGAGGTTGTTAGGTTTCGAAAGACATCAAGCGCTGTTAACTATGTTGAGATTCTGAACACCGCCACGGGAACTGGTCCGTCTGTCAAAGCCGTTGGTGACGACACTAACGTAGATTTGAACCTTGAAGCTAAGGGGACGGGACGGGTCCGGGTCACAAATGCCACGCTGACCACTCCGGCGCTCGGCACGCCCGCCAGCGGCACACTGACAAACTGCACGAGCTTACCGGTTTCGACCGGCATCGGCGGGCTAGGAACCGGCATCGCAACGGCCCTTGCCGTCAACACAGGATCAGCCGGCGCTCCGGTTCTTTTTAACGGGGCAGGCGGCACGCCGTCCAGTTTGACGCTGACCAACGCAACGGGGTTGCCCACAGCGGGCATTGTGGATGATGCCGTCACCAACGCCAAGCTGGCCAACGTCTCGACTTCGACACTCAAGGGCCGGTTGACAGCCTCGACGGGCGATCCTGAAGACCTGACGTTAGGGAATGGATTTTCTTCGTCTGGAACCACGCTGTCAGCTGTTGGCCGCAGAAATATTCTGTTTAACGGCTGCTTTCGCTTCAATCAGCGTGCGCCGGCGACCAATGCCGATGACACCTACGCTCACGACCGCTGGAACATCCTCACCCAAACGGGAACAGTTGCCGTCACCTCGCAGACCTTGGTTGAGGACGGCACGCCGAACATGATGCGGATCACGCAAAGCCAAGCGTCTGCGCAGCGTTTCGGCTTTGAACAAATTATGGAATCGTCCGACTCGTACCCGCTTCGGGGCCAAGCCGTTACTCTGTCGGCAAGGGTCCGGATGTCCGCATCCACAACGTTACGCTATGCCATTCTTGAATGGACAGGCACAGCCGACACTGTGACCTCAGACGTTGTGCTGTCTTGGACAAGCGGCACGTTTACGGCCGGAAACTTCTTTTTGGCGTCAAATCTCACCGTCACAGCTACGGGATCAACGGCTCTGACGGCCAATACGCTGACGGATGTGTCTCTTACGGCAACGCTTGGGTCATCGGTCAATAATGTGATTGTCCTGTTCTGGACCGACAGCACGCAAGCACAGAACGTCACGCTGGATGTTGGGCGGGCGCAGTTGGAACTGGGATCGGTGGCAACTTCGTTCGAACGCCGATCGGCTGCGTTTGAGGAAACGGCGTGTCTGCGATATTATCAGATCGTAGCGGCTGACGATAACTTGGGCAGTTCTAACAGCACGAGTTCTGCATTTATGCAGGCCGGTTTCTTAGGCATTATGAGAACGACTCCGAACCTTGCCTTGTCCGGTGGCGGCTCTACGATCACGATAAACTTTTTCGGTGTCGGAAACTCGACAACGACCTCCTACACGTTGGCAGCAACGCGCAAAGGCTTGACGATAAACGCCAACACTTTGTCACCGACGCGCACCGCATTCATTCCCGTTAACTCTGCCACGGCTATCACTTGTGATGCGGAGCTATAGACATGTTCCAGTGGGTTAATCCAGAGCAGACATGGGCACGTCGGGAAGATGGGACATTTGTGCCCGCGTCTCGTATCCCAGATGGGGCAGAAATTGCACCCTACGCCCCGCCGCCACCATCGGCCACCGATGTTGACACAGAACGGGACCGCCGCATGGGGTCGTTTACATTCGGCGGCAAGTCATACGACCTTAAAGGCCAGTCTCTCGCCAACGTTTCGGGGGCGGGAACTCTGTCTCTGGCTGCTATCATTAACGGTGCGCAACCTGGCGATCTGCGGTGGGCCGATCCTGACAACGATTTCTCTTGGATCGCGAACGACAACACCATGACGCCGATGGATGCGCAAACGTGCTGGGCGTTTGCTCAGACCGCCGCGTCTCATCGCAAAGCCATGATATTCAAGGCCCGCCAAATCAAGGATATGACCCCGATCCCGTCTGATTACAGCGCCGACAGCTATTGGGAATAGACATGAACGCCGAAGCCAAGGCCCGCGCGCGTGCGCTGGAACTGTGCGAGGCCGCAGCAGAGTTTCGGCGTACTGGCGGCATCATTCAAAAAACAGAAACCGTTAAGGCGCTGCCGCCTGACGTTCTGAAACGGATCGAATTGCTTGAGACACAGAACTTGCAAGCCATGCAGGCGCTTCAGGCGGTGTTGCAGTTTTTGGAAGACGAACGCGCCAAGCGGGAAAAACTGGAAGGTGTCGTCCTGAAGATTGCGGACGGAGCTGAAGAACTCTTGCGGAAGGCCGGCTAATGCTTGGTCATAGCGTCGTTGGCGAACTGCCGCTAGGCCAGCTCACGAGTTTAGGGACGGGCGTTTACTTCGTCGGGGCTGATCCCGGCGCATTCACTCTGACCGGCAATGACGCGATTTTGTATTACCCGCCGCGCCTGTTTGCGGACACGGGGACGTTCACTTTCACGGGCATTGACGCAAACTTCCGTAAGAATACCCCCGTTGTCGCTGAGACGGGCGTTTTCACCCTAACCGGCAACGATGCAAACATCCTGCGCAGGGCTTCGCTCATTGCCGAGCGTGGCGTGTTCACGCTCTCGGGCGTGACCATTGAGTTCATCTTCGCAAAGAACCTCAACGCAGAACCCGGCGCGTTCACCGTCACCGGATTTGATGTGGATTTTGCGTTGACCGTGCCGAAGTCCGGCATTGTTGCAAACAAGCGCGGCCACTATGCAATCAAGGCGCGCTCCCGCTATATGAGGGCATCAAACTGACATGCTGATCCCTGGTCGAATCTACCAAAACTCCACCGTCCGCATACCCGTGAACTTTCAAGATGCGGACGGCGCGGACGTTGACCCCGATACGATCACGTTCAAGCTCTATTCGCCGGACGCTGAAATCAGCACGTATGTTTATGGAACGGATGACGAGGTTTTGAGAACGTCAGTCGGGGATTACTATATCGACGTGACACCGGACCTTCCCGGCCGCTGGCATTTTCGGTGGGAAAGCACCGGTGCGAACCTCGCTACAGCCGTTGAGGGGCAGTTTGTCGTGCAAGTGTCCCGTTTCTATGAACCCGCTTCATCGGATGCTTATCGGTCATGAGCACAAAAACCACGACTGAATTGGCCGTTGCTGTTCTCCGTCACCTCTCGGTGATTGACGCCTCTCAAGACGAGAACGACGCCGACGCCGAAGACATTGCCTACATTCAGTCGCTCTACGCCGACAAGTTTGAAGAATTGAACGACATGGAGTTGACCTATTGGTCTTCTGATGAAGTACCGGCCCCGATCTTTTTGGCGATCCGCGACATCATCGCCAACGAGGCGCGCGGGAATTACGGGGAACCGATGAGCGTCGATGCCAAGGAAGCGGCTGAAATCATCCTTCTCAAAAAGGTGCGCCGCCACATGCACCTTCGTTCGTCTGGCCTTCCCACCAAGGCGCAATACTTCTGATGGCCTTGACCCCGATTGCCTTAGGGCTGCGCTCCAACCCCGGCAGGGCGAACGCAGACGGGGCCGCGCGCCTCATCAACTGCTATGCCGAAGACGCGGGGGAAGAAGGAAAGATCCGGTACCCCGTCTATGCGTGTGAAGGGTTTGCCTCGTGGGGTTCGGTGGCCTCAGGTGGAGCGATGCGGGCCATGCTCGCGTTCAGTGACACGGCGCTTTATGTTGTTTCAGGGCAGCGGTTGAGCAAGTTCAACACCGCTGGGACTGAGACGGCTCTTGCCGCCTTTGCCACGTCCGGCACCGTGCAGATGGTCCGCAACCGTAAAGACCCTAACGCCCAGATTGGGATCGTCTCGAGCGACGGTCTGTTTCGGATCATCGACACGACCGCCGACACGGTGTCCACGCCCACGGTTCCGTCCGGAGTGCAGTTCAACGGCATTGCCCATGTGGATGGGTATTTCATTCTGACCCAAGCCAATGGCGAGTGGTACATCACAGCCATTGACGACGGCACGGATATTGACGAACTCGACTTTGCGCGGGCGGAATCCAACCCTGATGGGATCGTGGTTCCCATGTCTCGGGGCAATGAGGTTGTTCTATTCGGGCAGCGTTCAACGGAGTTCTGGCAGAACACTGGAAACACGGACTTTCCGTTTGAGCGTTCCACGTCGCAGAGTTTCGGGTGCTACGCGGCGGGAACCGCGCGGGAGATCGGCGGAACCATCATTTTCGCGGCCACCAACGCAGACGGGGCGTTTACGGGCTTGATGATGCTCGACGGGTATCAGGCGAACAAGATCAGCACCCCGGCGATGGATCGGGCGATTCTGAGCGAGACAACGCCAGCCAACTTGAAGGCGTTCACCTACGCCATCAACGGGCATCAGTTTTATACCATCACCGGCACGTCGTTTACGTGGACCTATGACATGAGCACGGGGCTGGTGCACGAACGAGCCTCTGCGTCTTTGTCCCGGTGGCGCGTGTCGGAGGCGGTGCAGTTTGGAACGAGGCTCATCGTCGGGGACTATACCAACGGCGCACTGTATCTGATGACGACGACGGTCAACGCCTCATCGGACAGCGTGGCCAGCCTCTCGCATTCGAACGACAACGGGGAAACCTATATCGGCCCCCGATCCAAGACGATTGGTGGGACATCGAACCGCACTCAGCGCTTCAGGTGGAACCGGCTTGGCCAATCCAAGGAAGACGGCAAGGTGTTCAAAATCGAGATCACCAACGCCGTGAGTGAGAACGGGACGGGCGTCCCCATGACGATCATCCCGCCGCACGTTCACGCCTACCCGTATCCGATGCGGTATGCGGCGCTTTATGCCGACATTGTGCCGGGATCGTCGCAGAACAGCCGGCCAAAGGCTCTGACAGGGCTTGCGGTTGATGCGGTGACGGTGAGGGGCTAATGGCGATCGAAGACAACACGTTCCCGACGCCGAGCCCCAACGAGGTGTTTGTAGATCGCTATCGGCGCATCACGCCGAAGTGGTATCCGTGGATGAAAAAGCTGTTTGAGGCGCTGCGGACCACGATTAACGCCGTGGGCGTGGTGGAGCAAACCGTCGATAACGTCCGTGGTCAATACGGCGTCTCTGTCAACGTCAACGGACGGGTGACAGCTTCGATCAAGTTGGACGGGTCGCCGGCGGACAGTTCGTTTGCGATCCTGGCGGACAAGTTCATCGTCGTTCATCCGACAGCGAATGAGCAGGAGATCACGGCGTTTATCGTGGGCACCGTCAACGGGGTGCCGACTGTCGGGATCAACGGAAACTTAGTCGTCGATAACACGATTACGGCTGAAGCGCTGAACGTAACCAGTTTGAGCGCGATCGTGGCCAATCTCGGCACGGTGACGGCTGGCGTTATCCAATCGGCGGACGGAAAATCGCGCTGGAATCTGAATACAGGCGAGTTTGTGATCGGGGAGCCGTGATGCCGATCGTTCTCCGCTTTAAGCCAGACATCGAAGCGCTTGCGGTCTATGAAACAGCAGACGTGCTCAACCCGTCAGACGGCCCCATTGACAATCCTTTATCTAATTTAAATTCGATCAAGTTTCACTCGGGGCTCCGTTATCCTCGATTTATCCCGAGTAAGACGTTCAACTTCTCGCACACGATCGACGCCACGCTCCCGCAGACCAACCAGATCGTGAATACAAGCGTGAATCTCTACGCCCACGGCATGAGCGATGTTCCGGTTGTGTTTGCGAAATATCTGAACGGGAGTTCTTCGATCAGCGGGGCAAACCCGACAACCATGATGCCGGCCAATTCGGCCTGGGCTGGGTCGATTCCACTTGTTCGTTTCGGGCAAAACATGGCCGTATGGGGCGCGATCAGTGCGAACGCAACGCATGTCGTCCTCGATATTTTTGGAGTGATCCCAGAGAGCACCGGATCTTTCGGCACGTTTACCGTTAACGGGCGCGGCTATGTGCTCGATACGACTGTTGTAACCGACGCCTTTGATGCTGACGGTTCGGTCGCTCAACTGGTGTTAGAAGGGACGCGGATCAGGGCCGGTCGTGGGAAGTTTGACACCGATTTCTCTTACATGCGGCAGGGCTCAACGTCGGACGCGGTTACGTTGGTCAAGGGGCAAAGCATGGTGATGGTCGGAACGCCGAACGCCTCACCTTTGACAGACATCAATCAAAACTGGGAGTGGCGCTATTCCGTTGCCGGCAATGTGCGGACAGGGCTGGCAACGCCTCTCGGCTCTTCGTTTGCTGCCTCTTTTGCAACGGCGGGCCTGTGACACTTCAATTTGAGAGCGGTGATCTGGTCATCCGTGACGGGGCCGGAACGCTCAAATTCTCGTCGGCTGAGAACCTATTCACCGTGACCGACTTTGTAGATAGTCGCGTCGTCGGGGCCGTGTCTTTGCCGAGCCGCACGGCGACCGCAACGTCAACAGCCGCCGCCTACATCAACACCAGCACGGATTACTTTATCGCAAACGTCAACGCTGCTGCGGATATTGTGTTCGGGATGGTGCAGGCCGGACCAGCGGGCAGCGGAACGGATAACTCTGAAATCAACACGCGCTGGCGACAGGTCAACGGGACAAACATTTACACATGGTGGGCGACGGCGGTTCAAGGGCAACCGGTCGGGGACCGAAACTTCGCGTCGTCGCTGGGTTTGTTCACGTTCTACATTACGAGCGGTCAACTTTATATGCGCGATCGTCTCATCATGCGGGCCTACGCACCAACAAGCGGGTCACGCAATGCGGTTGTTCCGGCATTCACCATGAACTTCCGCCTCTATTGCGGAACCTTTATCTAACTTACGGGGGCTAATGTGGGGTTTTTCGGTTCGTTGTTCGGAAAAGATCAACGCAAAGAAATTCGGCGTTCAACCGCTGCCGCCGATGCTCTATTGACCGGTGCAGAAGGCGCGGCTCGGTCGCAGTTCAATCAAGGTTTCGACCAACAGGCCGGAATGCTTGAGCAGGGTTATAACCAAGCCCGAGGCACGATCGGCGCGGGGTATGACCAGGCGCGCGGGGATCTGACGGGGCAGTATGGCTCGGCTGAAAACGCTCTCACCGATGCGCGGTCCTACGTCGAACAGGCGCTCGCCCCGTTTATTGCCTCGGGGCAGGGGGCACAGACCCTCTATGATCGGGCGTTAGGGCTTCAAGGGGCAGACGCCGCGCAAAGTTTTTATTCGGACTATGCGGCCAACGATCCGTTTCGCCAGTTCAACGAAGACATGGCTAATAAGAGCCTAGCGCGGTCGTTCAATGCGTCGGGGGCGTTGGGATCGGGGCGTGCGGGCCTTGCCGCCTCACGCGCCAATCTTGAGCGCGGATCGCAGGATCTCAATCGGTATCTCGATCGTCTCGCCTCGCAAGGGCAGCAGGGCGGGCAGTATACCACCCGTGTCGCAGATGCTGGGCTTCAGACGGGGATGGCCACGGCGAACCTCAGGCAAGGGCTGGGCAACCAACTGAGCAACCTCGAAACAAACCGGGGAACGCAGCTGGGCAACCTCGACTATGGGTACGGGGTTGACCGGGGCAACATCGCCGCCAATCGGGCCGGGGCAAACTCTGATTTGACATACGGCCTCGCACAGCAGCGCGCAAACTTGCAGATCGGAAAAGGCAACTCGATCGCCAACACGCAGACGCAGAGCGTCAACAACCTTCTCGGGTTGGGCGCGGCTGCCATCGGAGCTTGGGGCAACCGTCCTCGCTAAAGGGAAACCATGGCCATTCAATTCCAACGCCTCGCAACCCCCGGCGAAGGGGTCAGCACGCTTTTGGACTTCGCCCCGTTGGCGGCGTCGATCCGCAGCTATCAGGACAACGAGAAAGCGGCTCTGATCGGCAACGCAGCGCGCACGGGCGGCAACACCGCCGCCGCAGCCGAGGCCATGAAGCAAGGCCAGCTTGACACCGGAGCGCAGCATCAGCGCCTTGCCAATCAGGACAGCGACCGCGCACAGGCGAACAAAGACCGTCAGATCAAGATGCTCGGTGGCGTGGCCCAGGCGGCCAAGTACGAAAAAGACCCCGCCCGTCGCGCGCTGATCTGGCAAACGGGATTGAAGCGAGCCGGCGTCAACCCTCAGGACTTAGACCCCGATGAGCTTGACCCTATGACCGGGCCGGACGTGTTCCTTGCCGCCTCAGGCATGGCGCAAGATCCGCGCGAAAGTCAGTTGATGGATCTGAAGCTGGCCAGCGAAAACGCGGACATTGCGTACAAGAATGCGGGCACTTCTAAGTTGCGCGCTGAAGCGCAAGGGTCTGATGGGCTGCCTATCGACAAGCGAGCCAATGTCGAAGAAGGTTTGCGCAAGGAGGTTGCGAGCACAAATAAAGATTATGCGATCATTAGAGACGCATCGTCCAAGATTGAAGCATTCGCAAGTAATCCTAGCGCCGCGTCAGACGTGGCCTTGATTTACAGCTTTATGAAGGTCCTTGACCCAACATCGGTTGTTCGCGAGACGGAGTATGCGACTGCACAGAACGCAGCGGGCGTTCCAGATCAAGTGCGCAACGTGTTCAACAGGATTCTTAGCGGCGAACGCTTGAGCCCAGAACAGCGCAAGGACTTCACTTCTCAAGCCATGACGGCGGCACGTTCGCAAAGGCAGCAGTACGAACGTTCCCTTAAACAGTACGAGGGCGTTGCCGAGCGGCTCGGCGTTGATAAGCGAAACGTGATTCTTGACTACGGTCATGACCAAGCTCGTTCTGAAGCGTTAGACGCAATCCGGCGCGGAGCGCCGCGGGATAAGGTTTTGGAACGGTTGCGTCAGAACAATGTCGATACGACGGGGCTGTAAACTATGGGAATGTTCGATGACCTCGTTCCGACACAGCCTCAAATGCCGTCAGCGGCTCAGCCACGGCGCACCGGAATGTTTGACGATCTAGTGCCGCAACAGTCACTCGAGCCGTTTTCAGTCGCAGCGCAATCCATGGCGATTTCCGGCAATAATCCCCAGCAAGACCGCACGCCTTACGCGGAGGATGACGGGGGCAATATCTACAACAAGGCTGGCCAGATCATCGGCAACAAGTTCCGCGCAGATTACGGGCAGCAGACGGAAGCCAACCCCGTCATTGATCGCGGCATCTTTGCACCAATAGCCGAGAGACAAGACGGTTCATTTGAACTCGCCCTTCCATCCGTTCTAAGCGAGCCCGCCGATGCCGTTGACCGGATGCGCCAGCGAGGACCGAACGCGACCGTCGAATCAAACATCGCGGACGCGACAACGGCGGCGCTCGGTGCTCTAGCGGCTCCGGTAGCACGCATGTTGCGCTCGCCCCAGACAGTCGCGCGAACCACACGAGCGGTAACGCGGGCGGATGAAGCGGCCAAGGATCTACAAGCCTTTGAACGTCAAGGCGTTCGTCCGTTTGGACCAGCTTTTGGAGAAGGTCCGATAGCGAGTACGGCCAAGCAACTGACGGAAGTCCCATTTGCCGGAAAGCCGGTTCGCACCGCTCTTGAAGACAGCATCGAAGGCGCACGCGATGCAACGATGCGTGTTGCGGATCAATTTGGGCGCACGGAAACGGCAGACAGCGCGGGGACTGTGGTTCGCTCAGGGATGGAGCGATTTAAAGACGCGCGGCCAAGCGATATTGTCGAGACGCAAACGCGCGGCATGACGCCAGAACAGCGCTCAGAAGTCATTAAGCAGCCGGCGCGCAATACGTCGCTGAAAACAAAGCAAGCGGCTCTTTACGAACGCGCATGGGAAAACATCCCAGCCAACATGAGAGAGGGGAGAGCGGTTGAAGGAGAAGCCCGCGTTATGGGCAATCCAAAGGCCACGCGGGCGCTTCTGCAACAGTTGACGGGCCGTAATTCTCAGATGCTGAACCAAGCCCGGTTAAGCCGGGAAGGAGCATCCGCGGCATACCCTGTGCAGGGTGGGCTTCTGGGTCGCGCGATCCGCGACCTTATTGAATCCCCAACACAAACCATGTCGCTCCAGACGCTGCGCAACTTTAGATCAGAAGTTCGCCGGTTGGCTTCAGGTATGCCGGACACAGAGAAGAATACGCTCAAGCTGTCAGACGTAGAGCGCATTCAAGGTGCAATCACACAAGACATGGTGTCCGTATTAGAACGGAACGCCCTAGAAGCGGAGAAGCGCGGCAATGTCAAAGAGGCGCAAGACTACCGCCGCGCGATCTATCAGTTTCGCCAAGCGGATCGCTTCACCGCCATGTCCGCGCAGCGGTTGGAAACAATAGAAAAGCTGTTTAATGCCCCGGATGCAACCGCTCTTTATCGTGGAATCAAGACGGCGGCACTGAGTAAGGATCGGGGGGACATTGAAAAAATCCGTTCGTTGCGCCGCGTTCTGACGCAGGACGAAGTTGACGAATTGTCGTCTGCGGTGATCCGAGAGTTGGGCGAGCCCGTGGCCTCTGCGCGGGGTGCAACTCAGGAAATCGGCTTCTCTGTTCAATCATTCATAACCAACTGGACTAAGCTGAGCCCTGAAGCGCGCAATCTTCTGTTCAAGCCAGAGCACCGCGCAGCCTTAGATGACATCGTTCGTATTAATAATAGGCTTGCCAACGTGGAAGCACTTGCGAACACATCGCGGTCGGCGTCCAACGCAATTCAACTCGGCGCACTCACCGGAGTTGGCACGGGCTACGTGACTGGGACATTGCCTTACGTTCTCGGGGCGGCAGGCGCGGGGTATGCAGCATCTCTTCTGTTCGCAAGCCCGAAATACGCCCGTTGGGCGGCGGGGTATGCAGCTTTAAAGGCGCGCGGAGCGCCAAAGCCAAAGATTGCAGAACAGGTCAACAGCTTGCGCTTGCTTGCAGCAAACGACAACACGTTGCAGCCAATCTATCAGGCGGTAGTTCAAGAAAACGGCTTACAGCCAGAGGAAGGCCAAGATGTAAACCGCCCAATGCGGACGCAGTAGAAATACGCAGAACCAGAACGTCAGCAGAGCTGAGCGTTTGTACACGCTCACAAGTGGTAGAAAATGGCTATCACTGCAAGGTTGGGCCACATCCAAAACGTAAACGTCAACCCGGCTAGGGAAAGATAATGGCGGATCAAACGGAGCTCCCGCTGATTGATATATTGGCGCAACTGTTGGCAACGCAAACGGGGCAGTCTTTGTCTCAAGACTACCTGACTGCGCAGAACGCCGCAACAGAGTTGGGGGAGTATAGCGCAGAGGCACCCGAGAGAGCATGGGCAAAGGCATCCGGTGATGTGCCATTAAGCCCCGGCAACGCCATAGAAGGAATTACAGACCTTGCCCTCATCCTTGCGCCTCTCATGGCGAGCGCAAGAGCAGGGCAAGCAGCCTATACGGCGCTTAAAACAAACCCGTGGCGGGCCGGTCCCGTGGCCAAGTCCTACAGCGAAGCAATAGGCCCGCGCATCCCAAAAGACGCGGCAAACTATACCAATTATCACACGGATGCGGCGCAAGAGGTCTTGAGAAGGCAACTCGCAAACCCCAGCCGTCATATGAACCATGCGTCGGTTAAAAAAGACTACCTAAGCACCATCGATAGAAAGGGTTTGAACGCTGGACCCCAAGACGAACAGCTTGACGACATGATCAAAGGAACTCTGCGTCGCATTGACCCCCAAACAAACCTTGAGAACCCCGCATCAATCGAGGCTGCAATACAGGCAGCGACGGGGATTCGAAGGAACGGCGTCCCTAAAACGCTGTCGGTGACAGGGGCAGCAGTCGGGGCGGGCGCTGCTGCTGAGGAACAATCTTTGATGGACTGGTTGCGGGGATTGAATGGCCAATCCCCTTGATCTCTTATCCTTTGCTAAACGGGCCTGGGACCAAACGCAACAGCCCCTGAAAGAGCGCGGCGTCATAGCAGACCGCGATACGTCTGGGTGGAGCAACATCATTGATGTGCCAGAAGATCACCCAACGATCTCATGGGCGCGGGGCATCAATGCCCTTGGGGGCCTCGCTGGCGGGGTTGGGAAGTTCGGCGCTGAAATCATCGACAGCATGTTGCCTCTCGGAACCTATGAAGACGGCAGCACGGGTTAAGGCGCAGAGACGAACACAGATCCCGCTCTGCTCGAAGACCTCAGGGCCGCTGGCCTCTACGACGATCCCCAGCAACCGCCTTATGAGCAACAGAACAAGCCTTTGCCGGGGTATGAGATCAGACGGCAAGAGCGCATGGATCAGGGTATTGACCCGCTGGATATGTTCCGCACGCCACCAGAACGGCCGCGCAATCCTAACGAGCCCGACTTTGATTGGGACTTGGCAAGTTTGTATCGGCTTTTAGGTGTGGGCCGCAGCGGTAACTGACCGTCCAGCCCTTCGGCGCTGATTGCACAACATCACGCGCATATTCCTCACACTCTACGAGCGTGGGGCGGGTCATCACCTTGTCAAAGGTCTGACCGGCGAACGTCATCGTCAAAATCAATGTTGCAGCGTCCATAACCCAACCCTCTAGAAGAGATGGGCCGATAATATGGCACTAGACCCGCGCTCCGAGGAAAAACTCCTCGGTGTCAGACCTGAACTTGTCCACGTTATCCGAGAGGCCGCGACCCGTACCAAGTTCCGTGTGACAGAGGGGCTGCGCACGCCAGAGCGCCAAAAGATCCTCGTGGCCGAGCGCAAGTCTAAGACGCTGAACAGCCGCCACATAACAGGGCACGCCATTGACTTCATCGCGATCGGCAGCGACGGCGTAGCCACCTACGACATGGAGGACATGCGCCGCGTGGCGGATGTGATTAAAGCCGTCGCCAAGGAGCAGGGCGTCGTAATCCAATGGGGCGGCGACTGGAAGGGATCATGGGACACGCCTCATATCGAGCTAGACCGCAAGGCGTATCCCGCCAATGCCGTTTCGACCACCACCCGCGTTGTTGAAGCTGCCAGCAAGCCGCCCGTTGCTGTCAGTTCAGGTGCGGCCGTGGGGGCGGGTGCCGCTGTGACGATGCCCTCTCTCCCGTCGCTCCCGGCCCCGCCCGATCTATCTAGTTATTCCGCCTGGCGCGGGTTTGGTCAGCAGGCAGGGGACCTTGTGTCGTTCGCTACGAGCAATCTTCTGATCACAGGCGCGTGTGCGACATGGGTTGGATGTCTCGTGTTTTGGCCAAAGATAGCGGCCTTCACTGCCGCTCTTAAGCAAAAATGGAGGGCGGCATGATCGCGGCATGGGTCGGTGCTCGCCTCGTCCCGATCGGGGCTGGCGTGGTTGTCGTGTTGGCGTTGGTGGCGTGGGATCGCGTGAGGATTTGGAACGCAGAAACGCGCGGCGGCAACAAAGCCATCGCCAAGATCGAGGCTCAGAACAATGCAACGGTTTCATTGTCCAACAAGGCTGGCGCTGCCTCTCGCAACCCTAGCGCTGGCGGGATGCGAGACCCCTACACAGCTGACTAGGACGAGCGCCCTCGACGCCTTCAAGCCAATCCAGAACAGCGCAGCAGCCCCATGTGAAATGCAGAAAGACGTAGCAGAGCATAACAGCCGCTACGACAGCATAAAGCAGGGCAAGCCCGTTGTTTATAAAGCCCCGTGTCAGGTGGATAAGAAACCGACGACCAGCGAACCGAAGACGAGCTAGGCTATGATCGATGCAAACAGAATGGAACAGATCGCCGCCGCGCTCAGAGAACGGCCACAGCACGAAAGAGATCGAGCACCGCTTTACCGCTTTAGAAGCGTTCACGAAGGAGAGCAGTTCAGACAGAGCGGGATTGCACGAGATCGTCGAGAAACACGCCGACAAGCTGACGTTGCACGAGCGGGTTCTACTCGGAATACTGATGGCAATCGCCACGTTATTGCAGGACAAGTTCCCCGTACTCGTCCATATGCTGAAAGCGCTCATCGGCTCATGAGTGACAGATTTAGGTTTGCCGTATGGATCATTTGCGCGATGCTGTTTGGAAGCTTCCTGTTCTACTGGTTCACCGTGTGACCTTTGGTGCCCTCGTCATCGCTCTATCTCTGGTCGCTTTATGGGCGTGGCTGAAAGCTATCAGAAGCAAATGTTAACCGGGCAGTCTCCTACAGCTAAACTTCACCAAGAATTTCGGCTACGGTGTTCCTGATTGAGCAAAGCGCGCGGAGCTGCTTTTCGTCCATGCTCAGGTCTGGGTGGCCGTCTCTCTGATTGTAGGCGTGTAACACGTCACCGTCGCCACCGCGCTTGCGCGAGATGCGCCGTAAGCTGCAAGAAGTCCAAACCTCCCACTCCCCACGCGGCAGTAGTGACAGCGCGTCTCGCAATGCTTTCTCCTGTTGCGGCGTCATCCGAGCTTTCCTTTACTTAATTGCGATCCTGACTGCGGCCAGCAGTTGAATGCCCTTAGCGAGCATACTCACCTCGCTAGCCGTCAAAGCCATATCGGCGGTCGCGTCCGAGTGTTTGCCTTCAAGATACTCGGCTAAAACCATCAGGCGCTCAATCATCTTGTGTTCGTTCGATGCAGGGAGCTGCATTTGCGGGGAACCTCTTACACTCGATCCAAGGCGCGGTCGCGCCAGTCGTTTAGTTCTTTTTGAAGCTTGTTGTTCTGCGCCACCAGCGAGGCCACTTGATCCTCTAGGTCTTTGATGCGCTCGCTCGTGATCAGGTCTTTGTGCGCTTCGACAATTCTCTTGCGAAGCAACACACAGCCTTGCTCAAACAGCTTGCCGTGCAGGACGGGGTGCTGTTGCTCAATTGAGCGGGTGCCGTATCCGTCGCTGCGACCTGTGAAGCCATTTGCATCACACGAAAGCCAACGGATCATTTCCGACTCGTTGCCCTCTAGCAGTGCGTTGACGGCGCGGCTTGCCATCTCCTTGGTGTGGTAAGCCAAGTTTGATGCAAGGTTGTCGCGCAAGTTCCATTCGATCTCTTCGGAAATTTGCTCGGCTAACTCTTTCGCCTTTTTCTTTAGCTTCTCAAACGCCTCATCCGGCAGCGCCTTATCAAGCGCATCATTCAGGGCGTCACGATCTTGTCTCAGTAGCTCGCTCATCCGGGGGTTCTCCAACATTTACGCGGCGGGTGCCGTTTTGGTCTTGTCGCGATACTCGGCGGACTTCCGGTGGAAGTGTTCCATCGCTCGTTCAACCGCGACCGCGCTCTGCCATTTGTCCGCCGCAGCGGCGGCACTCACAAGCTCGTCGCCGCCGATCTCGCGTAACACCTGCTCGCGCGCTGCGTGGTAGCCGTTAGTCGCCTCTCCAATCTCATCGTTGTAATCAGCCAGCACCTTCTGCACGTCGGCAATGTCGGCAGCACTCAAAACGCGCCCCTCTTGCCACCCATAGACGCGAAAATAATCGCCTTCTAGCCCATCATTCACTGCCCGTGCAGCCCTACGCTTTGCCAGCATCGCCTCCGCTTTAGCCACTGCGCTGAGACTTATCTCTGTCGCTAGATCGCCGCCATTCATTGCGTTGCGATCCTTCAGAAGCGCCGTGACGAGCGCCAGCGTTTCATATGGGTCGTCTGTCTGCGTCATGGCCGGGGGAGTCTCCTACAGTTTAAGTTCTTCGCGCGCGAGGCGTCCAATTTCTTCTGCTTGTATCGCGCTTGCTTCGTCAGGCGATTGAGCTTCACCGACTAAACGTCCGGGCCAGTTCACATCCGGATCGGCTTGCGATGTGTCGATCACAAACCACGGAGGACCGTAAACAGTATATCCCCCATGCCCCGCCTCTGCTTTCCGTGTCGGCGTTCCATCAATACGAATGCGCCAAACCAACTCACGAATTGCGAAGCCTAATGCACTGTCGTCCATCCAGGGGCTTTCCTTCCATCAATTTGAGCGTGTCATTTTTTGCACGCTCACGATCTCATCCTTAAGCGCAGCAACTTCTACCCGAAGTCGCTCAATCTCGTCCGCTGCCTCTTGGCAGTCACGGTAGGACGTTGCGGGCGCTTGATAGAATTGTTCTTCATCCATAGCGCGCAAGCGCTTCACAATATCCATCCGGGGAAGTCCTTACAGTTCGTCGCCGGTGATCTTGGCCTTGAAGCCGCCGCACGTATTCATAGCGATCACCACGCGCGACGTGATCTCCAGATTGCGGTTTGGGTCTTTGCTCGCATAGAACTCTGCGATCAGTCTGCCGTTGGCATCCAGTAGCGCCCCATCATGCCAGTCCCACGGCAAGGGCGCTCCAAGCCGCTTCATCGAGGCAGCAAATTCCTCTGTCACAGCCGGGTTGTCGAATTTCAGTTGTGGCATGTGGGGCCTCTCTTATATTGCGAATGGTGCGGGGAACGGTGAACCCAGAGCGCCGACCTCGCCACGTCACCGTGGCCCCATCGAGCAAACCAAGTAGCCGTCCGTCTGGTACTGGCGACGCCCCGCGCGCCCCTGCTGCACTGCCAGACTCAGGGCAAGATCGCCTTCTCGGCAGGCGCTTGCATGGTGGATTTAACGACGACTGTCAGCCGAGCACCAGAGCCGTCCACAGTGTTATTGCATATTCGCATTGACATAATCAAGTAATTTCCGTACTAATTCCGTAATGCGTGTGGACAAGTCAAAAATCGGATGGACGTTCAGTTCCAAGCGAGCGTCTCTAGATGCGCAAGCCGCGCACCTGAGAGCCGATGGAGCGCAGGACGTGAAAGAGATCGGTGGCCCCGGTTGCCCAACGTGGCGCGATGCCGTCCGGTCTGTTCGGCCCGGTGATGAGGTTCGCGTTTATGCGCTGGTACTTGTCCCGACAGAACGAGGCTCTGACGACTTGCCGCCAAGCGGCCAGCCTGCGGAGTTTATCCTAGAAGTGCATCAGCGTGGCGGGTGCGTAATCGAGGTCAAAACCGGCAGAAACAGCCGGGACGCCAAGGATCGGCGGGCCATGATCGCGGACGCGGTTCGGTCGCTTCGGAGCGGTGGGCGCAAGCTCCCGGCCTCGGGATTGCCAGCCGGACGCCCTGCGAAGAAATACAGCGCCAAAGCGTTAGAGCATAACGAGCGAGTGTGGAAATCACGCGACTACGCCACAAACGAAACAGCCGAACGCCATATGCTTGAAGGCATGACGGCAACGCAGGCTTGGAGGATGTGGGGCAAGTCGGGCAGGCCGTGGCCAACACGGCGTAAGAGAAAGTAGGGGCTGAAATGAGCGATGTGCAGATGCCGACGCTGCCGCAATCGATGGAGAGCAACGGCTGGCAGTTCGTGACGGATCAAACGCCGCGAGATCGCGATTTGATGTTGTGGCACGCCATGCTGGAGGTCGATGACGACGGCGAGCGAACGGACAAAGTTGTCGGCTACGTCGTTTATGTCGGCTCGCGATCGTCGGGTGCGAGCCATTGGGACGAGCCGCATCACATGACCAACAAGCCGTCTGCCGATTGGCTGGGCGACGATTGGGAATATGCGGACGCGCCATCGCTCTGGAGACCGATGCCGCCGCTCATGGATATGTCGGCTCTCGACGCGCTCGAAGATGTTTACTGTAAACCGTAGGAGGCAACGTGGATGGAAGAAAAGTCTCTCGCGATCAACCGTTACTGCGATGCAAACGGAATTGGAGACTTAGAAAAGGAACAACGGTATTGGGCAAGTCTGGAGGCCGCTTATGAGCGAGGAAGAAAAGATGAGCGAGCGGGAATTAAGAGACCGCTTAGAAGCAGCCGAAAGCCTGCTCCGCGACGTTTATGATGTGATAACTGGCGGCGCCACAATCAGCGACGGCCTGTTAGATCGCATCCGTTACAGAATGAGCCGTGGAAGATAAAGCAGCAGAGCGATGACGCCGGAATATCATAGAGATTGGCCGAGACTTCAACGGTTCAAGCGTGACATGGACCGCCGCAGACATTGGCGCGAGCGCCTTCCGTTCTGGCTGTATCGTTTGATTTTCATGTAAGAGAAGGCAGGGGGCCGTGAAGATAGCCAATCTCGAAGTTGGAAATGCTCGCGTTCGCTTGGCTAAGGATGTGAGCGGGAAGGCCATAGGCGTCACAGTAGAATTGCTGGTTTTGACCGACGATGTGCACGACCTGCCGGAGCCGTTGAAAGCATCAGCGCACGCGGTTCTCTACAAGGCTGCGGTAGAAGAATAAGGAGCCATTATGCGAGAACCAACAGACCGCGAAGCCGCCTTGTCTGATCTGGCCTACAAGAACGGCTTCCTGCAATGCCTGCGCGAAGTGTCGGCTTGGGTCTCTTTGCCGTCCGACGCGCAGGACTATTTCAACCGCAGGCAAGAGCAGGTGGCGGCCTGCACAAGTGAGGCGTTGCAGGTTTTGAAGTGTCAAAGGTAGGAGCAGACGATGGACGATGCAAACAAGATCGCGGCCCTTGTCGAGCGCTGCAAAGAGGCGGAAAGAATTATCAGTGTTCTTGCTGATGACCTTGGCGAGCGTGGTCCGCCCGAAACAAAAGCAGACGCCGGTACTCCAGAGTTTGAGGCTTGGAGTGCAGATTTGGGGAGGTGGATGCAGGCAATGATGGAGGCCCGCGTCTACTTCGAAGTCTATGACGGACCAAGCACAAAGGCATTTGACCTTCAAAGCATGTAGTCAACAGCAGGGGGGCTGTCATGCGTGGGTGGGGTGCATTCATTTTAGGTCTCGGCATTGCCAAGATTGTGCAGGACCTAGCTGCAATCTTTGGAAGCTAGAGGAGGGTAGCCGATGCGCATTCTTCGCATCATGCTCGGAAGATACCGGATGCTTTGGGGCTGGTGCCCGGCATGTAATTCGGATGCACCTTCTGTTGATCGATGTCTTGTGTGTGCGCCAGAGCAAGGGCGATGGTCAGATCGCACTGCTGAATTGGTCTGGCAGCGCTTTAAAGCGCGCGGTTATAGATAAAAGGAGAGCCCATCAACGGCCCTCTAAACCACGTATCATCAGAAATAGCTTGGAAGAGTAGCGAGTCCTCCATTTAAGAAGTGCTCCCTAGTCCGCTGGACCGATTCTGCCTAAACGAAAATGGATTAGGTTCTCGCCTTTCGAACCTTGCGGGTCAGCCGGCGGATCTCAGTCGTCAGTTCCTCATCAACACGGAACCACTCTCCACGGTGCCGCAGGTGCTTAAACTGGGCGTGCATGGCTTTTTCCGTCTCCGGGCCGCCCTTCATCGTACCCAATAACTTGATCTCATGGGGAGATGAGGTCTGAATGGCCGCAATCCGTTTGGCCGGTTCGACCGTGAAGCCAATCTTGATGAACTCTCCGCACTGGATGAAATAGACCACGGGCTCAATCTCAGGGGCAGGTGGCAACGGCTCAGTGTCGCGCTTCATCGCAGCCAAGGCCCAATCACGCTCGCTTAGCCTGCAATACATGGGCGGAACCGGCTTCCAATCCTCCCGCTCTGTCCAATGCTCACATGCCTCTGTGGCCGGCGTGACTGTGCCCTGATACCGGACACACCGCCAGCCGTCCAAATGCCAGTTGATAGGGTATCGGTTGCACATTCCACATAGGCGAAACGGCGTCGTCATTGGGCACTGTCCCTCATTTTGTCCAGACTCGCGGACGCGAACCACGCGCATGGCGCGTCAAGAGGTTCATTAAGTGTCTGATTTTGTTGCTAAGTAGTGGAGGCCACGCCCGGAATTGAACCGGGGTACGCGGATTTGCAGTTCGTGTAAGTGGTTCGTATGGTCTTGATATATATCACTGTTCGGCATCTTCGTCCTGAATTGTCCCAAGTTTTGCCCGTTTAGTTTTCAGAACGACGACATTCGAGGGACGGATGGCTCGGTGCAGATCCTCAACTCGCAGGAAGGCATAGCGCTGCTGTGTGATGCGAACATCAGCGTGTCCTAACCAGGCGCTCACCTTCTCAAAGCTCATCCCGTAGTCTTGCAGCAGACGGCAGCCGCAGGTGCGCCGCAAGTCATGCAATGAAGTCGGCGGTATCTTTGCCCGGCGGCAGGCCTTACGCACAGCATCGTACATCGTCGGGGTTGAAGCGCTGTAGCGGTTGCCGGCCTGCGTAACGAACAGGGGCACGGCTCCCACCCGGTCCCCCATGAGTTTTAGAACCGTCTCCCGCGCTCGAGGCAGCAGCGGCACATGCCGCGATCGGCCAGACTTGGCGATTTCAGGTCGGACGGTGAGTTGGTTCTGCGATAGGTCAATATCGGTGAGCAGCAGACTTGCCTGTTCCTCCTTGCGCAGCCCCGTGTCGATTGCGAACGTGATCCAGTCCCGCGCCTTGGCCGACGCATGGGCAAGAGCCGCGTTTTCTTCTGCAATGGTCCAGTAGCGGGTGCGGGGCGCACCTTCCTTCAAGCCAGCCTTGGCGCGTCCACGCTTGTAGGGCTTGACCGGGTTGTGTGTCACCCATTCCCATTCTTCGGCGCGGCTGAACAGGCTGGAGAGACACGCCAGATCCCGGCGAACGGTCGTGGTGCTGACGCCTTGCGCTAGGCGGGCGCGTTCAAAGTCGCCGAGCTTTGCTGACCCGATCTCGTCGAGGTACACGCCTTCAAAGTGATCGGCCAAGGCTTGCAGGCTGACGCCGTAGCGCTTCCTGCTTTTGGGCTTCAGCGTCTTGTAATGTTCGCGGGCAAACCGCAGCGAGGCATCATCAAACGTCCGGCGCGGCTTCTCCCCGAACTTGGAGGCGGTCAGCTCCCGCTTAATTCTTTCAAGGCGGTCTTTAGCGATGGCGAGGCTGTCTGTTTCCAGCGAGCCTTCATGCGTGGTGCCGGCTTTGGTGATGCGATACCACCAGACCGAGCCGCGTTTTCGGAGGTTGCGGGGCATGTGATCGCCTGCTTTTGACGCTCCCACCAGGCAAAGAACTTCGCTTCGTCAAGGACGAAGATGCGACGGCTCCCGGCTTGAACGAATTTCGCCCCCGGCACTTCCCCGGCTGCGACTCTGCGTTGCCAGTACCGTGCGCCAAAGCCGGTGCGCTTGACAAGATCGCAGATGCGGATGTCCGTCATTCCTCTCTCCCGTCTGTGACGCGCCGAAGCTCGTCGTTCAATTCCATGTTTCGGTGGACGGTCTGCAAGACGAACTGGGCTTCATCGTAGGTCAGACCCTGCAAGGCCTGCTGGATGACGATGATCCGCGACAGCCGTCTGTCATCCGTGCTCACGGCTTGCTCTCGATGCCGCGCGAACCTTGGAAGGCCAATTAGCTGTGCCAAAGATTTCCCTTTCCAATTGCAAAGCGAGTTCGATCTTCGGTCTGGCTTTGTCTCTATGACGATCAAGCCAATCTCTTACTTCTTTCAACTGCCGCATCTTGACTGCTAGCTCACCCATTAGCGCCACCCTCGCTTCGTCTTGAACCGTGACGGCACGACATGCTTGCGATACCGCCGTTTCCCTTTTGCTGCGTCTGACACGTCGTCCCCCGTCTTGATGATGTGGCACCCCTCACAGAGCAGTTGCAGGTTGTCGTCGTCATCCGTGCCGCCGTTGGCCAGCGCGATCTTGTGATCGATCTCGTAGTCATCGCCGGCCATCAGCTTGCGGCCACACGAAGCGCAATGGCCGTTGTGCTTGGCGTAGATTTTGGCAACGCGAAGATCGCTCATGCTGCCCCGCTTATTATGGGTGAAAGGATTCATAGCCCCCTCCAATGGTCGTCATCGCCCCACGCCATGAAAGCCCCAAGCGCAAGAACGGCGACAATCCCTGAGGCAAAACCAACGAGAAACATGGTCATTGGAAATCTTCGTCCTTCATGCCGTCGTTCGATTTGCGCATTTTCCAATCAAGGATCTTGCCGTCGATCCAAGGACTCAAAACGTGACCGCAGTACATGCCGGCTATAAAGATGATGACGCTCCAAATCATGGCTGCACCCCCAAAGCCTGAAATACCCGCTTCCGCACGCCTTGCACTCTCACGCGCTTGCCTTCCGACAAGTTGCGCGTGTCCACATCACGGAGAACGCTGGCCACGTCTGCGAGAAGCAAAGCCATGTCAGCTTCAGCCTGGGCCCGCTCCAGTTTCGAGCGGATGTCAGCCTCGCGCTTGGCGATTTCAGCCAGTTCCGCGTTGGCTTCTTCGATCCGCTGGAACGCATCGTGCGACTTGGCGATGAAGCTCATAGCGTTTCCTCGCTCGGTTGCTTGGAACGGTACGCCTCCGACATTCTGCGAAACTCAGCCTGGCGCACGAAGCGGCGGGCCTCTTCCTCGCTGATGGAGAGCAACACTACGAGATCGCACCAGCCGTAGCCGTCGTCAGCGAGGCGGCGGCCCCGGCACTCAAGCTCATCATTATCTGGAAGCATCAGGCAGCCTCCGGTTTGACCATGCGGATGAGCCCCATGCGGCCGGTGTATCCAGCCGCACGCGCGATCTCTTTGGCCCGCTCTTTGGCTTCACCAGCGGTGCGGGCGGTCACGCGGATGACCAACGGAGCACGGCCTTTGCGCGGATTGCCGTAGTTAATCACCCAGTCAACGGGAGCGAGCGTGTCCATCACAGCGCCTCCGCTGTTTGCTCGGCGAGGCGTTCAGATTCTTCCGCCTCGATTTGTGTCGAGGCGTTGACAACGACAGCCCACACGGCTCGTTTAATATTCTCAACTTCGTCATGGGTGAGCACGCCAGCCCGCTGCCATGTTTCAACTAGGTTGCTCAGGCTGTAGGAAACCCAAGAGAGAAGTTCTGTGTCTCGGCTCATTTTTCGCCCCCAAGCAGCTTGCGGCTGTGCGCCTGATAGTGAGCGCGCAACAGCGTGGCTTCATCGTCGGTCAAGTCCTCTGTCCGCTTTTTCTTTTTGGCCGTGTCAGCCCACGCAAGCAGGTCGGTAGCCTCTTTGATCTTGTCGATTTCCGCTTTCAGAGCGGCAAGCGAGGAGCTTTCCATGACTCCTGCCGTCACGTCGCGTGGCAAAGCTCTGACGCCATCGTCGTCGGCTTCATCAGTGGCTAGTCCAAGCGCGGCCAGAAGCGAATAGCGTTTGCCGTAGGTGATCGCTGACCCTGTGGCTTGCGGGTCTAGGCGCGTCACTGGCATTTCAATGATGGTGCGCTCTTGTTCGCCTGTGATCGAGTGAATCAGATCCGTATAGACTGGGATCAATCGGCCTTTGCTGCCGCCACCTTCGTCCAGAAGGAACGAACGCTCGGCACCTTGGCGAATGCGGATGTTGTTTTCCAGAAGGACCGGCCGAACCGTCTCAAGGATGGTTTTCAGCGTTGCATACGTGACGTTGTGCGCGCCTTTCTTGTCGGTCGTGATCCATGCCGGCAACGCCAACATTGAAAGCTGGAGCGCGTGGTTGAGGCTGCGGTTATCGATGCCAAGGCGCTGGCGCTGCGCGGCTGCTTTGGCGGCTGATGAAATTGCCGTTGCTTGCGCGCTGACGGGCAACTGAAGTTCGCCTGTGTCGGCGTCGTATTGATCCATCATGGCAGCACTCCCGCTATCAGCATCCCGATAAGGCCGACGATGAGGATCGTTCCGCAGATCAATCCGCAGGTTTCCAAATGGAATTTCAGATCGTCCCAGTTCATTGTTGCTGTACGGGACGGGCTTATTAGGCCCGCCCCGCCCCTATCAGCCGGTGATGACCACGACGGCAACTAACGCGCCGAGACCCACTAGAAACATCGTGGCGCTAATCGCGTAGGCGATAGGCCAAGCAACCATGTCGATATCGTCCATCGTCCTTGCTCCCTGTTGAGCGACCCCCGTCGCTCGGCCAACAAATCAACCAAACTCACTGACGCATTACGAAACGTCAGCGCGGAGAGCCGTCAGGCTGGCGCGTAATGGCGATGTTGGCCCACATTGCAGTGGTGCGGTGATTGCGAAGGGCAAACGTCTTGTCCGGTCCATCCGGCAGCGCCGCCTCAAGCGCCTCTGCGTATGCCTTGGCCGCCAAGCGAACGGTTTCCATTGTCGCTTTTTGTTCGTCGGTCGGCTGCAAGTATTCGAATGTTGAAGGGTGCATTGTGTAAGTTCCTTTTGGAGTTGGACGCATTACAAAACGTCAGCGGCACGCGCGCTGATAGCGCGACGACCGGGGACGAGGACGGTCCCACAACCAGTCCTCCCACTTCGATTGAATGTGTTTGCGTTCGACGCTGTAGGCGTGGTGCATGATCTTCTGCACCCGCTCGTCGTCCTTGCTCAGTTCAACGTCTTCGCTGTGCAGATCGAGTGAGACAGTTGCGATCCACCAGTCCGCGCAGCCGACATCCTCATCCGGCTCGCAATAGACTTTGACGGGGATCACATCTTCGAAGCGGTACTCACCGAACGTGACCGGCTCGGAGATTTTCATCTCGAAGGTGTAGTCGAAGCCGTCTCTGTGGAAACCGTAGGCCATATGCCTTGCCCTTTGTAAGTTTCGGGACGCGGAAGGCGCGTGGCCCTCTAACCCGCACCGGCTGACCCCCCAGCCATTCCGCGTCCCGTCCCCAGAGCTGCCCGGCTCGATTCATGGGGCGCTCTGAAGGTGATTGATCCGCCCCGGCCAGTGCAGGAGGTCGCTGGCCGGGGATCGCGCGTTGCAGATCGGGAAGAGTGCAAATCAGCGGCGATGGACGTAACTTTGCGGTACGTTAGAAACCGTGTCAACGGAAATCGTACTTATCTGTTACGTTTTTTTGGGATGGAACAAAAGGAGACGAAATGTCTTTGGGTTACGCTCGCGCGTTAACCTTAAGCGGCAGAGGCTTGAGACCCATTACCGCTTTCGCGCTTCATCATCGACGCTGCCAAAGGGAGAAGGTGGTTTGGCGTTATCCCCAGCAATTCGCAAATGCGGGTTAACGTGTCGAAGTTGGGTTCAGCCTGACCCCGTTCGTACTTGCGGTAGGTGTGAGGCTCAAGATCAAGCACGCCCGCAAACTGCTGTGCGGACTTGTATCCCGCATGTTCGCGGGCTTCCCGAAGGCGCTGACCAAAGGTCCGCATGATCGTTTTATATCGTCCCTTTGCCATGGGGCCGCATATTGGCCCCGACTGTTGATAACGGCACGGACGAATTAATCCCGCGCCATTGCCCTTGACCGTACCCCTCAATTACCGTACCGTCAAGTTACGTCTGGTTCGCGGTGGGGGATAACATACCGCGACCGGCCAGTTCCACGAGTTCCTTTCCAGCGTCAGTGCGTTCTGGCCTTACCGGCTGAGGCGTGAGCTTGCGCGCGTCATCCCGTTGGGCCTTTCGAGGTCGCGTCTCGCCAATCCTTTGGATTGGGTTTTCCTCCCGCACAAACTAACCCCGGCTCCCCAGCCGGGGCTTTTCACCGGGGTTTCCGATGAAGCGCATTCAACAGAGCTTTTCTCTGCTCTTGGGAGGGCAACCGCTGAAGAATTTCGGTGCTCGCGCAACGCTCGCGATGAAACGCCAGCAGCGCGCGGTGCCATTCACCCCGATTAGCGTTTTCGGATTCCAGCTTGACGAGAATGGGCCGGAAACGAATGGCCCCCAGCTCAGTGAAGAGCCAGGGGCTGACTGCACGGGGGTGCAGATTCAAACTCGAAACTAACGCGCCGTTGGCAGCGGCGATTTCATGCAGGGAACGAGACAACCACCATCCCGCAGACAAACAACAGCGAGTGGATATGCAAGAGATAGCGCCGAAAGCTGGCAAAAACAAGACTCCCGCAGCGCCTATGCGCTGGTTTCGCATGTATTCAGAATTTGCCACGGACCCGAAAGTGCAAATGCTTTCGGAAGCGGATCAGCGTCGGTATTTGATGCTGCTCTGCCTCCGTTGCTGTAACGGCGATGTAACGTTACAGGATGCGGAATGCGCGTTTCAGATGCGCATTTCCGACGCCGAATACGCGCAGACAAAAGCCCTTCTTATCGCGCGCGGCCTTATCGACGAAGCCAATCAGCCACTGGCTTGGGAGCGCCGCCAATACGTCTCAGACACAAGCAATTCAAGGGTTTCTCGCTACAGAGAGCGCAAGCGCAAAGACGAGAAGAAGGCATGTAACGTTACAGTAACGCCCCCAGAGACAGATACAGATACAGAATTAGAGGCAGAGAAGAAGAAAGAATCTTGTGTGGTTCTGCCCTTGCGGGCAACCACACGGCGCGATTGCTCAACTGAGGAATTGGATTCTAGGTTTGAGGAATTTTGGGAAGCCTTCCCCAAAGGTCGCAAAAAAGGGAAGGGCAAGGCGAAAGCCTTATTCCGGCAAATTGCACGCGGGGGGCACCACTCGCTGAGAGCTTCGGCGGAAACGCTCATTGCCGCCGCTAAGGCATACGCCGCTGTCGCACCAGACCCCCAATACACGCCCATGCCGCAGACGTGGCTGGCCGGTGGCCGATGGGACGATGACCTCGAACAAATCGCCGCTCAGGCCAAGCCCACCTTTGCCAAGCCCTCCCGCATCCTTGAAGCCATTGCCCGCCGTAGCGCCGCCGTGGAGGCCGTACAATGAGCGCAGTCAACGACAAGATCATCCGCCGCTTTGCCAACTGCTACGGCGAACCAAAGGCCCCCGATGTTGACGGGTTCCTTGACGAGTACGAGCGCGTGCTGAAGGGCTACAGCGCCGATACGTTGCGCAAGGCTGCTGACGAGATAATCGCAAACCACGTCTTCCCCAACTGGCCAACGCCGGGCGAGTGCAATGCGGCCTGTCTGAGAATTTGCGAACGGGAGCGCCCGCGTTCTTGGGAGCTACCAGACGACACTCCGCGCCATTGGGCACCGCCAACTGAGGAAGAAAAGCGCCGCAACCGCGAAAAGATTGCCCAGTTCAAAGCCTACGTGGCCAACAATTCTTGGCTCCCGCTTGAACCGGTCAAACTGCCTGTCCCCGATCGCAAGTACATGGAAGCCCTGCAAGACGAAGCGATCAAGACGGCTGACGGCTACAGCCGCCACGTCCGCGCTCTCTCGGAACGCTCCAAGAGGATGATGGGGGAACACGACTGATGCTGCCCTTTTTGTCCATCATCGCCCTGATCTACGAGCCTGTAGGCCCGATCACGGACCCACCCTTCGTCTATGGCATCGACCAACTCGAGGTGATCGAGTTCGAGGATCTAGGCCCGTCCATCGAAGAACTCGAAAAGCAAATGCAACGGCAGCGCCAACGCATCATGGAACTGAACCAAGAAGGGGTTTGCGATGAGTGAAATTGAAGTCCTCGAGCAGCAGGCCCGCGAGATCAAGTCCATGGGCTACAGCAGCAAGTTCATGTGCCCGATCAACCGGTTTCTAGAGATCGCAGAGAAGGCGCGGAAGTGGGACGCGACCCCCGCTTATATCAGGGAAGTCGCAGACGCAGTGCGAGGCCAGCAATGAGCAACGTCATCGACATGCCGAACGCCAAGCCCGCGCATCCAATCAATCAGATCCTTGCATCCGCAGCCGGCGCAAAGCTGCAAGACGTGGTTGTGATCGGCTGGCGGGAGAATGGTGAAATCTACTTTGCTTCAAGCCAAGACGACGGAGCCGAGGTCAACTGGCTGCTCGACATGGCCAAGGCGGAACTCCTTGCAGCGGGGCGGGAATGACCAGCGGCATCAAAATCAAGCTCGGCAAGTCCGCAAGGGTTAAGGACGGGAAGATCGTCATCCAGCCCATCTATCACGACGCCAGCGCGGCGATACGCGCCAAGAAATCCAAGCGTGCTCGCGTTGTTCGAAGGAAGCCAGCATGACAGAAGCCCTCTCTCCCACCGTTGAACGGCTCCGTAAAGGCGACGCCTTCCAAGGCCCCGCCAAGGACCAAAAAACCGATCGCGTCGCCTGGCGTGCCCTCTCCGCTCTGACCGTCCTCCTGCACCGCCAAGAGATCGAGCGGGAGCACTTCGAAGCCGCCCAAAAGTTCCAGAAGCACATGCTCGGGTCGCTGGGTTTTGACGTGCGCTTGTCCACCGACAGCCGATCCGGGGATGAACCGCTCGAGTTCCCCCGCTCCTACCACGCCCAGATGGTCGCCAAGGTCCGTGACCACCTGACACCGCGCGAGTTCACCATCATTGAGCGCATCACGGCGGACGAGTCCACGCCAGTGTCAATCGGTTTCGGGCTCAGTGGCCATGGAACCCACCAGCAGGCCAAGCCCTACGGGGTCAGTGCCATCAACAGTGCGCTGGACCGGTTGGCTTACTTCTTCGGTTTTAAACGTCGCGAGCCTCCCCGAGCGTGACATTGCAATGGCACCGGCCTGACACTGGCCAGTTTCACCAGTGTCACGGCAGAAAAAAGCCCCGCTCGGATCGCTCCGGCGGGGCTCCTTCGTGTCGCGCGTCACGTGACGCATTACGCGGCCTTCAACCGCCTGTAGATCGTAGACCTCGAGATCGGCTGACCTTTGAACGCCGCTTCAGCTTCATCAAGACGGGGCTTGCGACCGTTGGCCGATTCAAACGCCTTCGACCATGCGATCACGTTGGTCCCCTTGACCTCAGGCTCAAACGCGCGGGCCGGGGGCAGGGGGTCAAAGTCAAACGCCTTGAACGCAGACACGTCATTAGCGGCAACCTTGCGAACCGGGCGGAAGGCGAACCAGAACGAAACGATAGCGCCAAGTTCAAAGAAGGCTGACCACAAAAGCGGCTCCAGCAACTCAAAGCCCACTTTCGCCTTGGCCTTGTCGTATCCGAACAGGGCGGCAATCTCGCCAACCCGTTCCGACTTTGCGTTAGCGACCTTCTGAGGGCCAAGGGCGGCAATCTCAGCTTCGAGGGCCTTGATATGCGCGCCGACTTCAGTTGCCCGCAGACGCCAATCTTTGCAGCGTTGGCCGCAGCGTTCGCCGCTCATTTCCTTGTCAGCCCACTTGTTCGCATCATCGAAGCGGAGCTTCGCCTTGGCAAGATCGGCGGACTTAGCGGCGATCGCTGCGTTTGTGGCTTCGGCATCCATAGCCTTGGTGCCGGACACTTCGGCTTGCTTGCCGATGCTGTTTGCAACCACGAGAGCGGTGCCAACAGCAAAGGCCAGAACGAAGCCAACAGCGGCGAGATAGGTCCGCGCGCCCTTGGCTTCAGCGATCATGTGGCCGGCAAAGATGGTGGCGGCCACGGTTAGGATTGTCAGAACGTGGAACCGGTCCCAAAGGGCCGGGGAGGTCAGCACGTCGCCCATGAGGACAACCAGCGAACCGGTTGTGAATGTGAGTCCAGCAACGATTGCCAGCGCTCGTCCGTTAGTTGTATGTTGCATCGTCAGAGTTCCTTTTGACAGATCGGGATGATGACGCCGAGGGGAGGCCGTTCGCGCGGTGCTCCCCTCAACTGTTTTTAAGATAGCAAGACGTAATTACGCCGTCAATACGGAATCTGCAATCTTTGTGGGTAAAAGTAATTACCCCGTCTTGACGCCGTGCCTGGCCTATGCAATCGTCCCAGCCATGGCAAAGCAGCGACAAAAACTGTTCTCAATCCGTACCGACAATGACGAGGGCGAAGAGTTCCTTGCTGCGTTGGACCGTCTTCGCAGTGCGGAGCGCCCCCAACTTGACCGCACAGCAATGGTCAAGCGGCTGGTTTTTGAGGCTGACAAAAAGAGAAGGGCGAAGTGATGCCAAACTTTAAGGACATCACTGGTCGCAGGTTCGGCCGGCTAACGGTAGTTGGCAGATCAGGCTACGTGCACAACGGCAAGCACATCAATTGGAGGTGCATTTGCGATTGCGGCAACGAGCATTACACCGTCGCACAGCAGCTAACCGAAGCAAAAACAAAGTCATGTGGTTGCTATTTGAGGGAGTTTACGGGGGCGCTTAGGCGGACGCACGGCCTAAGTCAAACTCGCACCTACCGCATATGGAAGGGCATGAGATCACGGTGCTATCGCAAGACAGACAGCCGTTACGAATACTACGGCGCTCGGGGCATCAAAGTTTGTGACAGGTGGTCGAGTTACGAGAACTTTTTAGCCGACATGGGCGAACGTCCTGAAGGCATGACCATAGATCGGATCGATGTGAACGCAGACTACTCGCCGGAAAACTGTCGATGGGCGACGCGGTATGAGCAAACACATAATCGTCGTCCACAAAGTGAATGGAAACAGAAGGGAACCCGCAAATGAAACTCATCATCGCCGCCGCACTGGTCGCCACAGCCACGCCCGCCATGGCTCAAGGCTGGGACTACCGCAACGACAGCAACTCACCGAAGATCATTGCACCGGACGGGACTTACAGAGGCAACCTGAACTCTAACGAGTTTGACCCAAACAGCGTCGCAAACCCTTACGGCAAGTATGGCAACCCGTACTCATCGGACAGCGTGAACAATCCTTATGGCACCTACGGGAACCCGTACTCGAATCAGTATTCCAACCCCTACGGGCGGCGGTGAAGTCCGACAAGCGGAGAAAGGTCAAATGAGCGATCTTTTGCGCATCGAACTGACGCCTGAAGAGGCTGAAGAGCGTTCAGCGGTAGCTGTTACTTTTAGTGTGCGTAAAGGTTGCGTCGTTGTTGGTGAAGAGTGGCCCGAAGAAGACGAGATTTACGGGGACGGCTGCGACGTGAGAGTTCCTCTGCGAGTATGGAAGGAGGCGATGCCATGGATTGCGCAGCGCATTGCTGAAGAGGCGAATAGATGACCTGGGTGCTAGTGCTAGTCATCCCCCTCCAAGCCCTTGCCGCTGTCCCCGGCTACACGTCTGAGGCGCATTGCCTTGCAGCAGGGCGGGCATGGGCTGAAAACGCAGGCTGGGGAACGAGGGCCGGGTTCCGGTGCATTCCAGGGCCAACAGGAAAGGCGGGGACATGACCTCCATAAAAGAGACGGTGGATCGGTTGCGGTCAAACGGGAACGACTTGATCGAACCCGGCGCGAGTCTGGGCGAGGACTATTGCGGCGCGCTTATGCTTGAAGCCGCCGACCTCTTAGAGCGTCTCGCAGGAGCGCTAGACGATTTGGTCCAAGGTCTGGACGAGGCGGGCCTTCCTGGCATGTTTGAGATCGAGGAAGAAATGAAAGCCGCCCGCGCCGCACTCTCTCAAAAGGACTAACGGACATGGGTGAAACAACAGAACCAACTGTCGAGCAAATCCTGCTCAGTGGCGGAAGCATCATCGTCACCTACGATGACTGGAAGGGCTAACGAACATGGAATGGCAGGACATAAGCACAGCGCCGAAGGATGGGACGCTTGTTCTGTTGGCTCAGATCGAGATCATAGAAATTGGAAAATGGGTGGCCGAAGAAACCGGCCACTACGAAACGGTTTCTGAGAAGAACGGCAAGCGCGTTCAAGAATGGGTGTCAAGCAGTTCGGGCTATTGGGACGTAAACACGATCTATGACCCGACGCACTGGATGCCCCTCCC
>FSSH01000634.1_pt2 | contig 41060 bp, 36 predicted proteins | sample 1166101 | NCBI WGS metagenome assembly FSSH01 (sample SAMEA32972668, study PRJEB13176) | freshwater metagenome | biome: Drinking water system; feature: Biomass in drinking water that filtered by 0.45 um membrane; material: drinking water | place: USA | collected 2012-12-20 | depth 0 m
TATCCGGCAGGTGGCGGATCGTTTTTGATGATAATCTCTCAGGCGAAGGCTGATTTCATGGACTATAGCGATCCGCTCGAACGGTCGGCGTTCGACATCATGGAGCCGCAGATGCTGCGTGCGCCCGTTATTTTCAACTCCCCTCATTCGGGAAATCATTATCCCAAATCATTTCTGGCAGCCTCCCGGCTAGATGCGCTGACCCTGCGCCGCTCGGAAGATGCTTTTGTTGACGAGTTGTTTGCAGGTGTTGTCGAGCGCGGCGCACCGCTGATGCGCGCCCATTTCCCGCGCGCTTTTCTTGACGTTAATCGCGAGCCTTATGAGCTTGACCCGCGCATGTTCAGCGGGCGTTTGCCGGCTTTTGCCAATACGCGCTCGCTGCGCGTGGCGGGCGGGCTTGGCACGATCGCCCGCGTCGTGGCTGATGCCGAGGAAATCTACGCCAGCCCGCTCAAGGTGAATGAGGCGCTGGCGCGCATTGATCTCTTCCACAAGCCCTATCATGCGGCGCTGAACGGGCTGATGAAGCGCCTGCGCCAGACATTCGGTTATATGGTGCTGGTTGACTGTCATTCGATGCCCTCTGTTGTGCGCCAGGGTGGGGAGCGCATGCGGGCTGATTTCATCATCGGTGATCGCTATGGCACAAGCTGCGCCTGCGAGTTGAGCGACCATGTGGAACTGACATTGACGCGGCTAGGCTACAGCGTCCTGCGCAACAAGCCTTATGCCGGGGGCTATATCACAGAGCAATACGGAACGCCGGCCATCGGCTGGCACGCCATCCAGATCGAGATCAACCGCTCTCTCTATCTTGATGAAGCCACATGCACGAAGACCGCTGATTTCGAGCGGCTGCAAGCCCATCTGATGATTTTAGCCGAGACGTTGATCGCGCTCGATACGCCGCTCTCAGACAGCGCCACAGCTGCTGCGGAGTAAGCCTGCATAGCGATTTCAACCGAAATGTCGGGTCCCAGGACCGGAGTTGAAGAAAAGGGGGCCGTCCGCGTTGGCGAACGGCCCAAGTCTAGGGAGGAAACGCCCAAGGAGGGCAGCGGTGCGACGCAGCAACGTCTCACCGCTCATGACGATAATGGTGCAGTGCAAAAGAAAATGCAAGTGCGCCGCAACGTAAAATGCCGCAAGGTTCATGCGCTGGCGTTTGGTCAGCTATGCGCAACAGAAAGAATCGACAAAAAATAATAAAAAAAGAGGTGCTTTCTGGAATAAAATTTATTTGACTGAAGCATTCTTATGCAAATTCACGAAAAATGGTGAGGGGTATCCCTTGTGGCTCGCAGCGTCATCAGGCTGCGACTTTTTTGCACTGCGATAAAATACCTATATCAATCCCGCTCAGAATTCAGGTGGTTCGATGGTTTGCGACGAATTTCTCTTTCTTGACGAGTTAAATGATGCAGCGCAGGTGGTCACCTTGCCGATGTTTCGGGGCCATCTGGTTGTTGACAGCAAGGGCAATGAGCCGGGTGATTTTGATCCGGTGACGGAAGCTGATCGCCAGGCGGAGCTGACGTTGCGGCGTCTCATCATGGCGCGATATCCCGATGACGGGATCGCGGGCGAGGAATTTCCCGATCACAAGCCGCAGGCCGGTCGCGTCTGGCATCTCGATCCGATTGACGGGACGCGGCAATTCGTGTCCGGCATGCCGCTGTGGGGAACCATGATCGGCCTCATGCAGGGGGGCGAGCCATGCCTCGGTTCGATCGCCCATCCGTTTACCGATGAGCGGTTTTACGGTGGCGGTGGCCGGTCGCGTTATCGACGCGGCGGGGTTGACGCGCCCTTGCATTGCCGCCGCTGTGCCGGCCTTGGCGAGGCAACGCTGTTTTCAACCAGCCCCAATCTGTTCCGTGGTGACAGGAGCGAGCGGTTTTCGCGGCTCAGCAATAGCGTGAAGCTCACACGCTTTGGTGTCGACTGCTACGCGTTCTGCCTGGTGGCGCTCGGCACCATTGATATGGTGGTCGAGACGGGGCTTGATGACCATGACATCATCGCCGCCGTGCCGATCATCGAGGCTGCCGGCGGCGCCGTGGTCGACTGGCAGGGACGGCGTGCCCGAGCCGGTGGCGATGTTCTGGCGGTGGGCGACAGGCGGCTCATTGAACCGGCGTTGCGTCACCTCAACGGCTAGATCATGCTGCAAAAAAGTGAAAACCGACTTTTCGATAACAGCATGCGAAAACAATAAGATAAGAGCAGGCTGCGATGCCGTGTAAACGCAATTTGCTCCAACAAGGCGGGTGGCGGCGTGAAGCGGCGTTGATCAGCGTGTTGGCGCGCTGTCATCGCTGAAAAAAGTATCAATCGCCGCCAAGACCTGCTCACGCGCGATATCTCGTTCCATCAGCAGTTCGTGGCGGGCACCGGTGATCGTGAGATGGCGGGCCATCGGCAGACGCCGGGCGATGGTGTCAATGGCGCGATTGGAAACGATGGCGTCGTTACCAGAACTGAGGATCAGTAAAGGCACCTTGGTCTGTTCCATCACACCTTCACTCTCGATATCGGCCATGGCAGCAAGCGAGGCGCCGACCCAGCCGATGGTTGGAGAGCCGATGCCTAGCTGCGGTGCAGCCGCGATGATGGCGGCGTTGCGGGCATAGCGCGTCTCGTCCGACGTCAGCACATTGCCGAGAAACGGCTGGTTGTCGCCGGGCTTGGCACTGCCGGTCGGGATAAAAAATCGCCCGAAGCCGGTCTCGTTTGCCACGCGCACCAGAAGACGGGCGATGGCCACGGGCTCATAGGATGTTCCAAGCCCGAGAAAGGGACAGGTCAATACCGCGCGTTCGAAATAGCGTGCCCGGCGGGTCATGAAGCGCAACACAATCAGACCGCCCGTTGAATGTGCAAGCGCGTAATAGGGCGGCGGGCAATCTTTCCTGACGACCTGCTCGAACAGGGCCACCAGATCGGTTTCATAGCGGTCGTAATGGCTGATGTGGCCCTTGCCCGGGTTGGATAACAAGCGTTGAGAGCCGCCCTGGCCCCGCCAGTCAAGGGTCGCCACCGCAAAGCCTTTGGCGCGCAGATTGGTTATGGTCTCGAAATATTTTTCGATGTATTCGGCCCGCCCCTGTAACAAGCAGATGGTGCCCCGGCCCTGGCCGGAAGTGGCAAGCCAGCTGGCCGTGCGCAGGCTGATCGCGTCGCTTGCCTGGATCACCTCCACGCGTGCGCCATCAGGAACGGGATTAGCAGGGGTGGCGATCAACGGCATCGACGCTCTCGCGGACAGAAGGGACGATCAGGGGCGGGATCCAATCCGGCTCCGACACAAGACCTCAATGGTATCATGTCCCCTCTACCAGTCGCTGGCAGGCTAACCTAGAGCTGATTGGCCGGCATGGCACTGAGCGACGTGGCGCGAAGCGCCCGGTCAGGGGTGAGGACGCTCGCCGACAATCGTGCCATCGCTGGCTACGACCAGTTGGCGCCGGTCGCCACGTGCGCTGGTCGCGCTTACCAGATAGACATCGCCGCGTTTGCGGATGTCACCCAGGTGGCGATAGCCGCGCCGCTGCAGCAAAGCGCTGATCGTCTCGCTATCCGGAGGTGTTGCCGGCTTGCTGGTGAAGATCTGGGCAGCCAACGGCAAGGTGAGCGCCGACAGGCTGGCAAGGACGAGAATGAGGGAGCGACGACGCATAAGGATATCCGGCAGGCAAAAAGCGATCATGTTGGCGTCCTGGATACCGGCGCCTGCTTGAACCGGACGCTACCTGCCTGTTCACGCCCGATTCATCTGATCCGTCTGGTTTCAACCGCGTTTGTTATATTTTTTCTGTCGCCGCCCTTGTGTCCGTTTGATCGTTTCCTACATCACCCTTGTGGCGGCCCAACCGGGAGCCATGACAGGCTGGGCCCCATGGGCCGGTTTGTGGTCACGTGCGCCTGCGGGCCTGCGCCTGTGGTCGCCATCATGTCGCTTCTTAAGGAGGATATGTCATGCGTATCGATTTTTCCCCGCTTTATCGTTCAACCGTTGGCTTCGACCGGCTGTTCCAGATTCTTGATCAGGCCGGTGGTGCCGAGACCGTCCCGGCCTATCCGCCCTATAATATCGAGCGTACGGCGGAAAATGCCTATCGCGTGTCGATCGCAGTCGCTGGCTTTGCCGAAAAGGACCTCAGCATCGAGGTCAAGGAACTGGCATTGACGGTGCGCGGCGACAGGGCCGAAAAAGCTGACGAGCAGCGCGAGGTGCTGTTCCAGGGCATTGCCGGGCGTTCCTTCGAGCGCCGCTTCCAGCTCGCCGATCATGTCCAGGTTGTGGGTGCGGTGCTGGAAAACGGCCTCCTGCACATCGATCTGGTGCGCGAGATCCCGGAAGCCAAGAAGCCCAAGCTCATTCCGATCAAGGCCGGCGCTTCGCGGGCGCTGGAAGGCGCCAAGATTGAAGGCGTCAAGACGGCTGCCTGAACTTGTTTCCAACGGTCAAACCGACAGAGGCGCCCCTTTGGAAAGGGGCGCCTTTTTTGTCAACCACGGAGGTGCTTACACTGATCGATGCCCTCGGCTTTGTCACGCCTGCTGGCGCGCGGTGGCGAGCGCGGTGAGAAAATCATCCACGTCCTTGATGGTCGTCTGAAACGAGCAGATGAGGCGGGAAATTTCCTCATGCGGTTTCAGGCTCGCGCCAGCTGCAAGTGATGATGCGCCCGGCCAGGGGTAGAAGACATGGCCTGACTGACGCAGGCGATTAGCAAGCGCCACCGGCATGATGGGGAACACCTCATTGCCGTCGGCTGGCCAGGCGAGCATCAATCCGCTCGTGACGAGGCCATCAGCAAGGCGCTTGGCCATGGCGTTGGCATGGGCTGCCAGATCGCGCCAGTGGCCGGCGCCAAGCCAAGCGTCGAACTGGGCGGCAACGAACCGCATTTTAGATAAGAGATGGCCGCCACGCATGCGACGATAGAGAAAATCGGCAGCGCGGGCAGGATCGAAGAAAACGACCGCTTCGGCCGCCATGGCGCCGTTCTTGGTGGCGCCAAGCGACATGACGTCGACACCGGCTTGCCATGTCATGGCGGCGGGGCTGGCATTGGTACTGACGAGAGCGTTGGCGAAACGGGCGCCATCGAGATGGACGGTGAGGTGATGCTCATGGGCCAGCCCAGCCAGCGCGGTGATTTCGGCGGGTGTATAGCAGGTGCCGCATTCGCTGAGATTGGTGAGGCTCAAGGTTGCTGGCTGTGTTGAATGCGCGTCGCCCCGCCTTGCCCGTGAAATGGCCAATTCCAGCGCCTGCGGCACGATTTTGGCGCCAGTACCCGCAATACCATGGAGTTTGGCGTTGCTGTAGAATTCCGGCGCGCCGCATTCGCTGGTCACGACATGTGCCATCTCATGGGCATAGATGGTGCCCCAGGGCGGCGTTACATGGGCAAGCGCCAAAGCGTTGGCCGCCGTGCCGGAGGTCATGAAAAAAACAGCGCAATCGCGCTCGAAAATGGCTGAAATGGATTGTTCAGCCCGCCTGGTCCATTCGTCGGCGCCATAGGCGGTCGCCGGTCCGGCCTGCATGGCTGCCGATACCGCATTGATGACGGGTGTGCTGGCACCCGCCCAGTTATCGCTCGCAAATGACATTGCTGCTGCTTTCCCAAATTTGAATACCAAGTCCGCAATGTGGCTGCGTGAAAGGCAAGGATCAACCGCGGGGCCGGTTGATTGGTGTTTGATTGCCGTGGATGGTCATTATGCGCAATCATTGGTATGGCCAAGACGGAGTTTACGAAAGACTATGCTGAGCGATGGCACTGGCGGCTTGTGAGGGGTCGCAAGCTGTGGCAGGTTGCGCTTTCGGTTAGGACAGGCATGTTGCCATATTTTCGCAGGGGCAGAGCAGATCAGTTTGCCCTGACGATGACGGACGGAACGGATGGAGGCACGCATGGGCGATCAATCGCTTGGCCACAATGCGGTAACGGGTGTGGAAACCGGCTTGTCAACGACAGCCCGAACGGTTCGCCCGGGCAAACCGCTCGCCCATGGCCTGTTTGATCCCAAACGCGAGCATGATGCCTGCGGTGTCGGCTTTGTTGCCCGCATGTCGGGCGAGAAATCCCACGACATCGTCGAGATGGGTATCCGCATGCTGCAAAATCTCGAGCATCGCGGGGCGGTGGGGGCTGATCCGCGGGCAGGCGATGGCGCCGGCATGCTCGTGCAGATCCCTCACCCCTTCTTTGTCCGGGAAGCAGCCAAGCTTGACATTACCCTGCCGGAACCGGGTCGCTATGCGGTCGGGCATATTTTCATGCCGCTCGATGCGGATAGTCGCGGAAAGATCAAGAAGCGGCTGGCGGAGATTTGTTCGGAGTTCGGGCAGAAGCTTCTCTGCTGGCGCGTTGTGCCTACCGACAATTCAACACTTGGCGAGAGCGTCAAGCCGTCGGAACCCTACCAGGTCCAGTGTTTCATCGAACGTGGCGCGGCGATCAAGAGCGAGGAGGCTTTCGAGCGTCGTCTCTACATCATCCGCAAGGTGCTCTCGAACTTCGTTGCCGCGCAGAGCGACCCGGCGATGGAGGGGTTCTACGTCGTCTCGCTGTCGTGCCGCACCATCACCTACAAGGGCATGTTCCTTGCCGATCAGCTGGCCGCCTACTATCCCGATCTGTCGAGCCCGGATTTCGTGTCGGCGCTGGCGCTCGTGCACCAGCGTTTTTCGACCAATACCTTCCCGGCCTGGCCGCTGGCGCACCCCTATCGGCTGGTGGCGCATAATGGCGAGATCAACACGTTGCGCGGCAATGTCAACTGGATGGCGGCGCGTCAGGCGACGATGAGCTCGGAGAAATTCGGCGATACCATCGATCTGCTCTGGCCGATTTCCTACGAGGGACAGTCGGACACGGCATGTTTTGATAACGCCCTCGAATTTCTCATCCAGGGTGGCTACAGCCTGGCGCATGCCATGATGGTGCTGATCCCGGAAGCGTGGACCGGCAACAAGCTGATGGATGATGGTCTGCGTGCCTTTTACGAATATCACGCGGCGATCATGGAGCCGTGGGATGGCCCGGCGGCGGTGGCGTTTTCCGATGGCCGGCAGATTGGCGCGACGCTCGACCGCAACGGCCTGCGGCCGGCGCGCTATTTTGTTACCGATGACGGGCTCGTGGTGATGTCCTCCGAGATGGGGGCGCTGCCGATCGAGGAAAGCCGCATCATCCACAAATGGCGGTTGCAGCCTGGACGCATGCTGCTGATCGATCTGGAAAAGGGCCGCATCATTGATGATGAGGAGGTAAAGAAGGAGCTTGCCTCGCAGCATCCCTATCGCGACATCCTCGACCGGACGCAGATCATCCTCGAAGAGATGCCGGCAATGGAGGCGAGCGGCCCGCGCGCCAAGAGCCCGTTGCTCGACCTGCAGCAGGCATTTGGCTACACGCAGGAAGACGTGAAGCTGCTGATGGCGCCGATGGCGACGACAGGGCAGGAGGCGGTCGGCTCGATGGGAACCGATACGCCGATCTCGGCATTGTCGTCGAAATCAAAGTTGCTCTACACCTATTTCAAGCAGAACTTCGCGCAAGTCACCAATCCGCCGATCGATCCGATCCGCGAGGAAATGGTGATGAGCCTTGTTTCCTTCATCGGTCCGCGCCCCAACGTGTTCGACACGCACAAGTTGTGGGATGAAAAGCGCCTCGAAGTGCGCCAGCCCATCCTGTCGAACGAAGATCTGGAAAAGATCCGCGGCATCTCGGAAATGGCGGAAAACCATTTCATGACGGTGACGCTCGACATCACCTATGCAGCCGACAAGGGCGCGGCGGGCATGGCGGAAGCCTTGCAGCGGGTGTGCGAAAAGGCCGAGCGTTTTGTCGTCAATGAAGAGCGCAACATCATCATCCTGTCCGATCGGCTGGTAGGGCCGGGGCGTATTCCCATTCCGGCGCTGCTGGCAACCGCCGGCGTTCATCACCACCTCATACGCAAGGGGCTCAGGACCTCGGTCGGCCTTGTTGTCGAGACCGGTGAAGCGCGCGAGGTGCACCATTTCTGCTGTCTGGCAGGCTATGGGGCGGAAGCGATCAATCCGTGGCTTGCCTTTGATACCATGCGCGACATTCACCGGCGCGGCGAATTGCCGCCGGAGGTTGATGGCGACGAAGTCGTGCGGCGCTACATCAAATCGGTCGGCAAGGGCATCCTGAAGGTGATGTCGAAGATGGGCATCTCGACCTATCAATCCTATTGCGGGGCGCAGATTTTCGACGCGCTCGGCCTGTCACAGGAGCTGGTTGACCGCTTCTTCTACGGCACCGCCTCGACCATTGGCGGCATTGGTTTTGCCGAGATCGCCGAAGAGACGGTGATGCGCCATGATCAGGCCTTCGGCGAGGACCCGGTGCTGCGCCACACGCTCGATATCGGTGGCGAATACGCGTTCAGAACGCGCGGTGAAGACCATGCATGGACGCCCGATATCGTCGCGCATCTCCAGCATGCGGTGCGCGCCAACCTGCCGGCCACCTACCGCGAATTTGCCCGCGCGGTGAACGAACAGAACGAGCGCTTCACAACCGTGCGCGGCCTTTTCCATCTGAAGGGCGCGGACGAGGTCGGGCGCAGGCCGGTCGGGCTGGATGAGGTCGAACCGGCCGCCGATATCGTCAAGCGCTTTTCAACGGGCGCCATGTCGTTTGGCTCCATCAGTCGCGAGGCGCATACGACGCTTGCCAGGGCGATGAACGCGATCGGCGGCAAGTCGAATACGGGTGAAGGCGGCGAAGAGGCCGACCGCTTCATGCCGCTTGAGGATGGGTCTGCCAATCCGATGCGCTCGGCCATCAAGCAGGTTGCCTCCGGGCGCTTCGGGGTGACGACGGAATATCTCGTCAATGCTGATATGTTGCAAATCAAGGTGGCGCAGGGTGCCAAGCCCGGTGAGGGCGGGCAGTTGCCGGGCCACAAGGTGGATGCGAGCATCGCCAAAGTACGCCATTCGACGCCCGGTGTTGGCCTGATTTCGCCGCCGCCGCATCACGATATTTATTCGATCGAGGATCTGGCGCAGCTCATCTTCGACCTGAAGAATGTCAACCCGCAGGCCGATATTTCGGTCAAGCTGGTATCGGAGGTGGGTGTGGGCACGGTCGCGGCCGGTGTTGCCAAATCGCGTGCCGACCACATCACCATCTCAGGTTATGAGGGCGGCACCGGCGCTTCGCCGCTCACCTCGATCAAGCATGCCGGCAGCCCGTGGGAGATGGGTCTTGCCGAAACCCATCAGACGCTGGTTGCCAATCGCCTCCGGGGGCGGGTGGCGCTGCAGGTTGATGGCGGCTTGCGCACCGGGCGCGATGTCATCATCGGCGCGCTGCTGGGGGCGGATGAGTTCGGCTTTTCAACCGCGCCGTTGATAGCCGCCGGCTGCATCATGATGCGCAAATGCCATCTCAACACCTGTCCGGTGGGTGTGGCGACGCAGGACCCGGTGTTGCGCCGGCGCTTCAAGGGAACGCCTGAGCACGTCATCAATTATTTCTTTTTCGTGGCCGAAGAAGTGCGTGAACTCATGGCGGCGTTGGGTGTGCGCCGTTTCGATGAATTGGTTGGGGCGAGCGAATATCTCGCCAAGCGTCAGGACATCACCCATTGGAAGGCGAAGGGGCTCAATTTCGACCGGCTTTTTGCCAAGGCGGAAGCAGGCGAGGGCACGGCGATCCGCCATTGCGAGCGCCAGAATCACCCCATCGCCAATGTGCTTGATCGCAAGCTTATCGCTGCGGCGATGCCAGCGCTCGACGGTGGCGGCCCGGTCAAGATCGAGCATGATATCGGCAATACCGATCGCGCGGTCGGCGCCATGCTGTCAGGCGAGGTGGCGCGCCGCTATGGCCATGAGGGATTGCCGGACGACACGATCGAGATCGATCTTCATGGCACGGCCGGCCAGTCATTCGGTGCCTGGCTTGCGGGCGGGGTCACCATGACGCTTCACGGGCAGGCGAATGATTATGTCGGCAAGGGCTTGTCCGGCGGGCTTCTTATCATCCGTCCCTCGGCGCAGTCAAAGATCGAAGCTGACAAGGCGATCATCGTCGGCAATACGGTTCTCTACGGGGCGATTGCGGGCGAAGCCTATTTCAGCGGCGTTGCCGGTGAGCGTTTTGCCGTGCGCAATTCCGGGGCGGTCGCTGTCGTCGAGGGCGTCGGCGACCATGGTTGCGAATATATGACAGGTGGCATCGCTGTCATCCTGGGGTCGACGGGACGTAATTTTGCCGCCGGCATGTCGGGTGGTGTTGCCTATGTGCTCGACGAGGATGGCCAGTTCGAGAGCCGGTGCAATCTGTCGATGGTCGAACTTGAGCCGGTGGAGGAAGAAGAGGTGCTGCTTGAGCGCCATTTTCATCATGGCGGGGATCTTGAGCACAAGGGCAGGGTCGATGTGGGCGGAGACCTGACGCGTCATGATGAGGAGCGGTTGGTGCAACTCGTCGAAAACCACCACGCCTATACGGGCTCATTGAAAGCCAGAAAGATTCTCGACAACTGGGCGACCTACCGTCCCAAATTCCGTAAAGTCATGCCGGTTGAATACCGCAAGGCAATCCAGCAGATGCAGGCCTATCGCCAGGCAGCGGAATAGGGGTGATATGGGGCTGGCCGCACCGCATGGCGGTTGCGGGGGGTGGACAGGCATTTGCAGCGGATTGCCGGTTGATGGCAACGATATTCGAAAGTCAGGATTGATGGGCAAGGTCACGGGATTTCTGGAGATTGACCGGCAGGAGCAGAAGTACCAGCCGGCGGGTGATCGCGTGCGCCATTTTCGCGAATTCACGCTGGCGCTCGACGAGCGCGATGTGGAGAAACAGGCGGCGCGCTGCATGGATTGTGGCGTGCCCTATTGCCATACGGCTTGTCCGGTCAACAACCAGATCCCCGACTGGAACGACCTCGTCTACGCCAGGGACTGGCAGGAAGCCTCGCGCAATCTGCACTCGACCAATAATTTTCCTGAATTCACCGGTCGTGTCTGTCCCGCGCCCTGCGAGGAAGCCTGTACGCTGAACCTCGAGGATGCGCCAGTCGCGATCAAGACGGTCGAGCAATCCATCGTTGATCGGGCGTGGACAGAGGGATGGATCCATCCAGAGCCACCAAAGAAGCGCACCGGCAAACGGGTTGCGATTGTGGGGTCCGGCCCGGCGGGGCTGGCTTGCGCTCAGCAATTGGCGCGGGCAGGCCATGAAGTGCATCTTTTTGAGCGTGAACCGCGCGCCGGTGGTCTTCTGCGCTACGGTATTCCTGATTTCAAAATGGAAAAATGGCTGATCGACCGCCGCGTCACCCAGATGGAAGCGGAAGGCGTCACCTTCCATTTCGGCCAAAGCATCGGACATACGCTGGCAGCAGGCGAGCTGGTGGAGGCTCATGACGCGGTGGTTCTTGCCTGCGGGGCGGAATTTCCACGCGATCCGCAGCTGCCGGGACTGGAGCTTGAGGGCGTGCATTACGCCATGCGCTATCTGGTGCAGCAGAACCGGCGTGTCGGCCATGAGCCGGTCATCCCCGAAGTGCCGATCCATGCCGCTGGCAAGAAAGTCGTCGTCATCGGTGGTGGTGATACGGCATCCGACTGCATCGGCACAGCCTTCCGTCAGGGGGCCTTGCAGGTCACTCAGCTTGACATTCGCCCTGAGCCGCCCAAGCGCGAAGACAAGCTCACCGTATGGCCCTATTGGCCGACCAAATTCCGAACCTCGTCATCACAGGCCGAAGGGGCGGCGCGCGAATTCTGGGCGGCGACGCTTGGGCTTGAAGGCAAGAACGGAAGGCTGAAGCGCGTTTTGTGTGCCCGCGTCGATGATCGGCGCCAGCCGGTGGCGGGAAGCGAATTTCACATTGCCGCCGATCTCGTGCTGATTGCCATCGGTTTTGCGCATGCGATGCATGACGGGCCGGTGAAAGACCTGTCTTTGTCGCTCGACAAGCGCGGCAATGTTGTTGCTGATGATATGGCCTATCTCACCAATCATCCCAAAGTGTGGGTGGCGGGCGACATGCGGCGCGGCCAGTCGCTCGTGGTGTGGGCTATTCGCGAAGGTCGCCAGGCAGCCCGCGCGGTTGATCTTCAACTGATGGGCAGCAGCGCCTTGCCGCGCTGATACCCGCACCCAACAGCGTAAAACGATTAGCGATCTACGGGCATTCCCTGATGTTTTCGACAGCCATCTCGGGTTAGGTTCTCCTCTCATGATGAGGTGCGGGGTGGTCGTGTCGCAGGCGATAGTTTCCTTTCTTTATGCCTATGGCGTGGCTGGCCTCGTTTCAGCTTTGCTGTTCCTGTTGCTGGGGATTGACCGTGTGGAACCCTCAGCGCGCGGCGCCTATGCCTTTCGCCCGCTGATCGTGCCCGGTCTTGTCATGTTGTGGCCGCTCGTCTTGTGGCGATGGTGGCAGATTGTACAGGGGCGGGGGGCTGATGTGAGCGTGCGTCGTCCATTTCTGGCCCGTCACGTGGCGGCGTGGAATACGTTGGCGGTCGTTTTGCCCATCATCCTGTTTGCAGCCCTGGCGCTGCGCCAGAGCGGTCCGTTCGAGCGGCCAGCAGTACCCATCGACCAGCGGGCGATTTCGGTGGAGAGCGGGCGGTGAGCGTCACGTTGAAGCCGGTCATCTGGTATCGCAGCAAGCTTGTCTATGATGGCGTGGTGTTGCTGGCGATGGCCCTTTACATCATCGCCTATCTTCGACTTGCGCCGTCCTTGCAGCTCGTCAGCCGCCCCATCGATGACGCGATCCTGCGCATGCGGGCGTTCGGCTCCTGCGCCTTTCTCATGGTAAGTTTCATTCTGGCGATCGGACCCTTGTCGCGGCTTGACCGGCGCTTCCTGCCGCTTCTCTATAATCGCCGCCATTTCGGGGTGATCGCCTGCTCGGTTGCCTGCGCCCATGTCTATTATGTTTATTCCTGGTATCTCAACCTGAGCCCTCTCAACCCGCTGCTGGCGTTGTTTTCGGCCAATACCAGCTACGGGCAGGTGCTGGGATTTCCCTTCGAGATATTCGGCGTTCTGGCCCTCGTCATTCTTCTGGCGCTTGCCTTCACCAGTCATGATTTCTGGTTGAGCTTTCTGACGCCCCGTTTGTGGAAATCGCTCCACATGCTCATCTACCTCGCCTATGGCGCCATTGTTGCACATATTGCGCTGGGCAGTTTTCAGGCAAGCGGGGATCCATTCTTTGTCATGATTGTCTGCGCCAGCGCGCTGGGGCTGGTTGGCGTGCATCTGGCCGCCCGCTCCGTCAGCCGCGCGGGCGAGGGCACGGCAGGCGATGACAACTGGGTCGATGCCGGGCTGATTTCGACGATTGCAGACAAGCGGGCACGCATCATCGACCTTGGCGAGGGAGAGAAGGTGGCGATCTTCCGCTATGATGGCAAGCTCTCGGCGCTGACCAATCTATGCGCCCATCAAAACGGTCCGCTCGGCGAGGGGCGTATCATTGATGGCTGCGTCACCTGTCCTTGGCATGGCTTTCAGTACCGGCCCGAGGATGGCTGCGCACCGGCGCCCTTTACCGAGAAGGTTGCCACCTATCGCCTGCGCCGTGACCTTGATCGTCTTTGGCTTGACCGGCGGGCAAATCCGCCTGGAACCCGCGTCGAGCCGTTACCGATTAGCGAGGGGATGGCTGATGGCAGGTGATGGCAAGGATGTCTTCTTCATCGGCTATATCAATGCGGTGCCGCAACCGCTCGGTCGTTTCCTCGCAGTCATCGGGCTCATTGTTGTCGTGGTGATGGCTGGTCTTGGCCTCTTATTGTCGCAACGCACGGCCGATCCTGGCTGGGCGGTAACCGGCTATCAGCACATCGAGCTGCGCGGCATTCTTGAAGCCAGACCCTATCCGGTGCTGCGCGTGCCGGATGGCGAGGGGCGCAAGCCGCGTGCCTATCTACTGGCGGGGGAAGGCAAATATGGCGTACAGAGCCAGGCTGACGGGCTTTACGGGCGGTGGGTGACGGTTGCCGGTTATCTGTTGAAGCGCGGCACGCTCGATATGCTGCTGGTCGATGACAAGGAGGGAATCGTTGTTGCCTCCGCCAGCGATGTCTTGCACCCCGCCCCGCCGCAATCACTCGGCCGCTGGCGGCTGACGGGCGAAATCTGCGATGGCAAATGTTACAGTGGCGCCATGAGCCCGGGCAACGGGCTGGCGCACAAGGCGTGCGCCAATCTCTGCCTGGTAGGCGGCGTTCCACCGGTTTTTGTCAGCACCGGCGCGGTCAGCGGTTCGGAATATTTCCTGCTCACCGACAATAAAGATGGCGTCAATGCGCGGCGATTTGCGGATTTTGTCGGCCAGCTCGTTTCGGTCGAAGGCGAGATTGAACGCGTGGACAATTTCTATATTTTCAAGAGCGATCCCGAAACAATGAGAGCGGCGGGGCCGTGAGCACAATCCATGATCGTTCAGGACTTGCCCGGCTGATAGGGCGCAGCCTCTTGACGCTGGCGGTTGTCGCGGTGGCGGCAGGGCTGTTTGTGCTCGCCGCCCTGATGTTAACAGACGGGATCATAGGCGAATTTCGTATCGTGGTCCCGGTTCTCGCCGTGTTCCTGCTGGTCACCGCCATCGACTGGCTCCACGGATATGTGGCGACATGGCTGAGCGGGCCCGATCACTCAGCCTAAGGGATGGCTGGCGGTCATCGAACGCGCGATCCGGGAGCAGATTGCGTTGATGGAGAATCAAAATTCTCTCTTATCGTATTGTTTTTACACGTGTTTATAGAAAAGTCAGTTTCCGCCTTTTCACACCACGCTCTAGGATTTTGACGGTTTATCGAAGCCAGGATCCTTGTGAACAATGACCGGGTTCAACGGATCGAAGGCCGTCTTTGTCCATGGTTTTGCATCAAACATGCGCAGCGCGTCCTCACGTCCCGCCTGCCAGCGCCGCGTCACGCCCTGAGGTGAGAAATCAATATCCTTGGTGTGATCCTCGCCCGGGATGATCGGTGCGGACAGGCGAACGACGTGCATGCGTGTCGTGCAGCCATAAGCTGCCAGTTCGACAACGTTTTCCATCTGGCTTGCCTCATCGGGTAGATGACCGACCAGCTCGGTAATGACATGGCGTAGCTTGTGCAGCTGGCGCTGGCGCATGATGTGCTCGTCATCACGGCTGGCGTACTGGATGTCCTTTTGCCGGGTGAGCGCGTCGTTGACGGTTTTCGGTACTGGCCCGTGTCCGTGCCAGACCTCGACGGAAAACACCAGGCTGCTCTTGCGCTGGCTATCGTCGAAGACGGCTTCGATCGGCGTGTTGGAGAGAATGCCGCCATCCCAGAAATAGCAGCCGTCGATCTCGACCGAGGGAAAGGCCGGCGGCAGGGCGCCCGAGGCCATGATATGCGCCACCGACAAAGCTTTGCCGTCCGGCATGTCGCGGCTGTCAAAATACTTCATTGAACTCTCGACCACGTTGACGGCGCCGACAGTCAGGCGCGGTGCGTTGCTGTTGAGAAGCGACGTATCGATCAGCTCGCTTAGTGTCTTTTCAAGGGGCGAGGTGGAATAGATGGCGGCCTGCGCCGGTCCGCCGCCGCTCAGAGCGTTGAGGGGCTTGGGAGCAAAAAAGCCAGGAAGTCCCAGCATCATCGTGGTGGCGGCAGGAAACAGGTTGAAGGGTGGAAACAGCAGGCTGTTATCGCGCGACATACGGTTCCAGAATTCGCTCAGCGCCTCGACGCGGCGCTCTGGCGGGTTACCGGCGATCAGCCCGGCATTGATCGCGCCGATGGATGTGCCGATCACCCATTCCGGCTCGCAGTCTGCTTCATGCATCGCCTGGTAGACGCCAGCCTGATAGGCACCAAGCGCGCCGCCCCCCTGCATCACCAGAACCGGCTGCAAGTGGTTGCCGGTCAGGTCGTCGAGCCCGCAGACATGGAATGCCGACAACTTCTCGGCGTCCAGCGTGCGTTGCTTGGGGGATCGTGGTTTGAGCGATTTGGCCATGGAGAATGGGCCCCTTTTGGTGGACGGAAGGTGTGGCGCAGGAGACGGCTTGTAGCGGCTAGCGGAAACCACTGCGTGTGAAAAGCTTCAGATTGTCGTCATCAGCGATGTGATCGATGAAAGCGCGTGCGGGCTCACCATCGCTTATGCGCGCGGCCCGCACGACCAGCCATTTCTGGAGGGAATGTGGCAGAAAGCCGGCCAGCACGATGCCGGGGCGATTGACGAATTCACTGGCCCAGCCAACCGCCATGTCAATCTCGCCGGATGCCAGCGCCCGCTCGACCATATCGGGCCGTGCCAGTGGGCGCAGCTTGGTGGCTGTCTGGCTGGCAAGCTTCAATCTGGACAGGGCGACATGGAACTGTGCGGCTGATTCTGTCTCTGACTCTGCGTAGGCGATGGTGCGGCTGGCGTTAAGGCTGGTCTTGAACTCGTCTTCGGTAAATATCGCCGGCAATGTTCCGCCGGCCTTGACGGCGACGCCAAGCCCTGCCCGCCCGAGTTCCGCGATCTCGAGGGAGCGCAGTTTTTTCTGGGCCTCCAGGCGATCCAGCGAAACGGCATCGAGAATGATGATGTCAGCACGTTCGCCCGCTTCAAGACGCTGGAGGAGCAGGGGCGCGGGTGCTGACTGGATGACAACCTGATGCTGATAGAGTTTCTCGAAACCCGGTATGAGCTGCGCGATGCCGTTTCGGGCGATGTCGGCGACCAGGAGATTGAGCGTCTCGGCCTGTGCAAGCGGGCTCACTACCAGTGTTGCCGCTGCCAGGCAGGCTCGCCACAAAAGTCCAGACATTATGTCTCCAGGTTGATTGCAAATTTTTGGAACGGCGGCAGTTTAGCACAGATGGGCGCGCAATGGTGAGGTGGCGATTACTTAGACAAAATATCCTGGCTCATCTAACGTCGGGTTACAGGGGATAAAGCGATGAATGATGTCGATGCCATGGACGGCGAGGCGCTGCACCGCCAGTTCACCCGTCGCGCCTTGTCGCCGGTGGAGGTGACAAAAAACCTGCTCGCGCGCATCGATGCCAGCGAGAGTGCGATCAATGCCTTTGTCCTCATCGACCGTGAGGGGGCGCTGGCGGCGGCGCACGCCAGTGAGAAACGCTACGCCAGAGGGGCGGCTATCGGCCCGGCTGACGGGATTGCGGTGACGGTCAAAGACAATCTGTCGCTCAAGGGATTTCCCAAGCGCAACGGCTCGCTGGCTACCTCGGATGTCCGGGAAGATTTCGATGCGCCCGCCGTGGCAAGGCTGCGCGAAGCAGGAGCGATCATCCTCGGCAAGACGACGATGCCGGAATTTGGCTGGAAGGGGCTGTCCGACAGTCCCCTTACCGGCTTGACGCGCAATCCGTGGCGGCTTGATCGCACGACCGGGGGGTCGTCTGCGGGGGCGGCGGCGTGCGCAGCCCTCGGGCTTGGTCATATTCATCTGGGAACCGACGGGGCCGGCTCCCTGCGCATTCCGGCGGCGTTTACGGGTGTTGTCGGCTTCAAGACGACGCATGGGCGGGTACCGGCCTATCCGATTTCGGTGATGGGGGAGCTTGCCCATGTCGGTGCCATCACCCGCTCAACCAGCGATCAGGCGCTGGCGCTGTACCTCATCACGGCGCCCGACCGGCGTGATTTCCTGGCATGGACCGACAAGGCCTTTGATCGGCGCGGCAGGCTTGAGGAGGGGATCACGGGACTGAAAATCGGCTTTTCGCCACGGCTTGGCCACGTCAGCAAGATCGATCCGGAAATTGAAACAAGCGTGGCCGCTGCAGCGCGCGTATTTGAAGAACTCGGCGCTCATGTCGAGGAGGCCGATCCACGCATAAGCGATCCGCGCGATATTCTCAATGATCTGTGGTTTGCGGGTGCGGCGCTGGCATTGCGGGCTTTCAAGGACAGCGACCGGGCGGTGATGGATCCGGGATTTCTCGCAGCTGCGCTGCGCGGGCAGGAGGTCAGCGGATCTACCGTGCTGGAGCGTCTGCTGGTTGCGCGCGGGCAACTCATTCAGGCCTTCCACGATTACCATGATCGCTACGACCTGCTGCTCACGCCGCAGATGTCAACGGTCGCCTTGCCGTTTGGCAGCAACATGCCGCCGCCGGGCTTTGCCGGTGTCGCGGCATGGGGCGATGAGTGGACGGAATGGAGCCCCTTCACCTACCCCTTCAATATCACCCAGGCGCCGGCGATCTCGCTCCCTTGCGGGCTTAACAGCGAGGGATTACCCATCGGTCTGCAACTCGTTGGCCGGTTGCGTGAGGATGAAACCGTGCTCATCGCCGCGCGCGCCTTTGAGAAGGCAAGTCCGTTCGCCCGTGTCGATCATCCACGCCCCGCCTGACTGAGGACAGTGCCATGACCATCGCCTTTCGCAGCGGACTTGCCGCCTGCGACCATTACATCGAAGCTCTCTACGACAGCGTGCGCGGCATGTCCTCGCGCTTTGCGGCAACGATCACCTGTCATCTCATGCGCCGGCAGAGCGACATGGGCATCAATGGTCCCATCGCTGAAATCGGGACGTTCGAGGGGCGCTTTTTCATTGCGCTCGCCCATGCCCTGCAGGCAGGCGAGAAAGCCTTGGCCATCGATCTCTTCAACTGGCCAAATGATGGATTGCTTGATCTTTTCCGGCAGCATCTGGCGCGTTGCGGCATCGATGAGGCGAACATTGTCATTCACAAAGGTGCGAGCGATGATCTGTTACCTGCCGATATCCGCGCCAAGCTTGGCAGTGAGGCCGGCTTGCGGCTTTTTCACATCGACGGCGAGCATTCGCGCGAGGCGATCAGCCGCGACCTTGATCTCGCGCATGCGGTAATGCATCCCCAGGGGCTGATCATTCTCGATGACATGCTCCACCCCGGTTACCCGCTTCTGGTGATTGCCGTTCACGAATGGCTGCAACGCCACCCCGATATGAAGGTGCTGGCCATCATCGACAGGGAGGACATCGTTGCGGCTGCCAAATTCGTGCTGTGCCGGGCCGATGCGGTATCGCTTTACGAGGATGATCTGATGGCAAGCTTCCCCGCCCAGCATTTCGTGCTGGGGGCGGAATTTGAAAGCTATTTCTGCGTCGTGCTGACGCCCAAGCCGCGCCTTGCCGAGGTCGACTGATCACACATCGACCTGACCGGGCGGGGCAGGCGGCAGAGGCGCTGCTGTTACGCGGGGGGAGGCGAAATAGCGCATCACGACGTAGAAGACCGGTGTGAACAGCAGCCCGAACAGGGTGACGCCGAGCATGCCGGAGAACACCGCTGTGCCCAGAGACTGGCGCATCTCAGCGCCCGCGCCAGATGACAGGACGAGTGGTACCACGCCAAGAATAAAGGCGAACGAGGTCATGAGAATGGGCCGCAGCCGGGTTCGTGCGGCAGCGATCGCCGCTTCGAAACGGCTCATGCCCATTTCCTCCGCCTGCTTGGCGAATTCGACGATCAAAATCGCGTTCTTGGCGGCAAGGCCAACCAGCACGACCAGCCCGATATCAACCAGGACGTTGCGATCAAGACCGCGAAGCCCGATGCCGATCATCGCCGCCAGGATACACATCGGGACAATCAGAACGACGGCGAGCGGCAGCAGCCAGCTTTCATAAAGGGCTGCCAGCAGCAGGAAGACAAAGACAACGGCAAGGCCAAAGGCGAGCAGCGCCGTGTTGCCGGCAAGCTTTTCTTGCAGCGCGATTTCCGTCCATTCGAAACCAAAACCCGGTGGCAGGCGCTCAACTGCCAGCCGCTCCAGCGTGGCGATGCCCTGACCGGATGAGACGCCGGGCAGCAGGGCGACCTGCACTTCGGCAGCCGGAAAAAGATTATAGCGTGGCAGACGATAGGGGCCGGTCGTGTCGGTGAAATTGGCAACGGAGCCGATGGGCACCATCTCGCCGCTGGCGTTGCGGGTGCGCAAATTGGCAACATCGCGCAGGTCAACCCGGAAGGGATTGTCGGCCTGTGCGGTCACCCGGTAGGTACGGCCGAGAATGTTAAAATCATTGATGTAGGCGGAGCCCATATAGACCGACAGCGTTTCAAAAACGCGGGCGATGGGCACGCCGAGTTTCTCAGCCTTGGTGCGGTCAATATCGGCAAAAATCTGGGGCGTCTTGGTGTTAAACAGCGTAAACCCCTGCGCAAATCCGTTCTGCGGATTGGCAGCACTCGCCATCGCCCACGCCGCCCCTTCGAGGGCGGCGACGCCACGACCGGAGCGGTCCTGCACATAGAGTTTCAGGCCGCCGCCGGTGCCGATGCCCGGCACCGAAGGCGGTTCAATGACCAGAATAAAGGCTTCCTTGATGGCTGCCACCTGCTGGCGCAGATCGCCCAGAATGGCCCTGGCGCCAAGCCCCTTGGCGGCGCGCTCCTCGAAGGGCAGGAGGCGAACGAAAATAACCCCTGTGTTCGGGGCGTTGGTGAAGGTCGCGCCATCAAAGCCGACGAAGACGACGGCGCGATCAACGCCTGGCCGGCTGCGGATGAGCGCACTGGCTTTACGCACCACCTCATCGGTGCGGGTGAGCGATGATCCGGGCGGCAGCTGGAAGGCGGCAATGAAATAGCCGCGATCAAGCTGGGGGATGAGGCCGGTCGGCGTGCTGGCGAGGCGGACATAGGTGAACGCGATCAGGCCGGCATAGGCAATCAGGACAATGACGGCAAAGCGCAGAAGGCGGCTTGTCAGGGCGCCGTAGCCCGTTGACAGCCTGCCAAACGCCCAGTTGAACCCGCGGAAAAACGCCTTGAGCGGGGCGGATATGAGCGCAATCATTTTACCGAAAAAGCTGGTTGGTGCCGTGCCCTTAACGTGGGGGCGCAGCAACAGGGCAGCAAGGGCCGGAGACAGGGTCAGCGACACAAAGGCCGATAGAAGCGTCGAGACGGCGATGGTGACGGCGAACTGCTTGTAAAACGACCCTTGAAGCCCGGTGATGAAAGCGGTCGGCACGAAGACCGCACAGAGAACAAGCGCAATCGCCAGAAGCGCATTACTGACCTCATCCATCGTCTTGTGGGCGGCCTCGCGCGGGTCCATGCCCTCGGCCAGATAACGCTCGACATTCTCCACCACGACAATGGCATCATCGACGACAATGCCAATCGACAGCACCAGTCCAAACAGCGAGAGCGTGTTGAAGTTGATGCCAAGCACCGCCATGAAGGCGAAGGTGCCGAGAATTGACACGGGAATGGCGATGATCGGGATGATTGCAGCGCGCCAAGTCTGCAGAAAGATAATCACAACAATGACGACCAGAAGTATCGCCTCGAAGAACGAATGGATAACGGCATCGACGGATTGCTGGATGAATTCGGTCGGATTGTAGACAACGCGGTAGTCAAGGCCGCTCGGGAAACTCTGTTTCAGCTCCTCCATGCGGGCGCGCACGGCGGCAGCGGTCGACAGGGCGTTTGAACCGGGGCGCTGGAACACCACGAGGGCGGTTGCCACGGCGTCATCGAGATAGGCGTTGACATTGTAATCCTGCGAGCCGAGTTCGACGCGGGCGATGTCACGCAGGCGGGTGACGGCGCCGTCACTGTCCGTCTTGACGATGATGTCAGAAAATTCGTCGGGGTTTGACAGGCGTCCGAGCGTGCGGATGGCAAGCTCGAATCCTCCCGCCGACTGGGCCGGTGGCTGATTGATTGACCCGGATGCCACCTGGACGTTGGCTGCGCGCAGCGCCGTGACAATCTCTCCGGCCGTGAGGCTGCGGGCCTGGATGCGGGCCGGATCAAGCCAGACCCGCATGGAGTAATCGCGCGCGCCGAAAATGCGTGTATCACCGACGCCATCGACGCGGCCAACCACATCCTTGACGAAGAGCGTGGCGTAATTCGACACATATTGCTGATCACGCGTACCGTCGGGCGAGATCATATGGATGACCATCATCAGATCGGGTGAGGCTTTGCGCACCGTAATGCCAAGGCGCTGCACATCATCGGGCAGGCGGGGCTGGGCCACTGCAACGCGGTTTTGCACGAGAACCTGCGCCTGATCGATATTGGTGCCGGGCTGGAAAACAACGTTGATCGACAGCCGCCCATCGCCGGTTGACTGGGAGGTGATGTAGAGCATGTTGTCGACGCCGTTGACTTCCTGTTCGATGGGGGTTGCGACAGTGGCGGCAATGACTTCGGATGATGCGCCGGGATAGAGGGCGGTGATGTTGACCGTCGGCGGGGCGATTTCAGGATATTCGGACACCGGCAGGCCGCGCAGCGCGATGACGCCGACGATGCTGAGAATGATCGACATGACGCTGGCGAAGATCGGGTGATCGATAAAGAAATGCGTGAAGCGCATGGGTAAGGCGTCCGATCAGGCTTGAGGTCGAGCAATCAGTCAGAAACGGCGCGGCTGTTTCAGTTCGTCGGCTGTAATTTGATTTCGCCCAATTGCGTCGTCACCTTTGAACCAGGGCGGACGAACGGGTTCGACTGGCCGTTGATGATGACACGCTCATCGGGTTTGAGGCCGGCGCGGATCACACGCAGACCCTCGGCCAGGGGGCCCGGCGTGACGGTGCGCGCGCTCACCATGTTGTCCTCGCCAACGACCAGAACGATCTTGCTCGCCTGATCCGAGGCGATGGCGGAATCAGGAATGAGAAGCGCCTCGCGATCGCCCGCCCACAGCCGCATGCGGCCAAAGACGCCGGGCGTGAGGAAGCCGTCCTTGTTGTCGAAAATGCCGCGACCGCGAATGGTGCCGGAGCGGGGATTGACGACGTTGTCGACAAAGTCCATGCGCCCCTCGCGCGACCAGCTGGTCTCGTCGGCAAGGCGCACCTGGACAGGATTGGGGGTATCGCGCCCCGAAGGGCGCCGGCCGGTCTGCGACAGGCGTGAATATTTGAGATAATCGGCTTCGGATGCGTCAAAGGCGAAGTAGATCGGGTCGAGGGCGACGATCGTCGTCAACAAGGTCGAGGCGCCCGCGCTCTGGCCACCAGCGACCAGATTGCCGACATCGATACGCCGGTCGGACACGCGGCCGGACAGGGGCGCCCGCACTTCCGCCCATTCAAGGTTGAGTTCGGCTGTCTTTACCGTCGCCTGGGCGGTTTGCAGGGCGGCGAGCGCGACGCGCTGGGTTGACAGTCGATTATCGAATTCGCGCTGCGTCAGCGTCTTGTTCTGCAACAGCGGCTGGGCGCGCTCAATGTCGTTTTGCGCCAGTTCGAGCTGGGCCTGGGCACGAGCGATGTCGGCGCGCGCTGATTCAGCGGCAATCTCGTAAGGGCGCTTGTCGATGGTAAAGAGAATATCCCCCTTCTGGACAATCTGCCCGTCGCGGAAGTGAATCTGCTCGATGAAGCCGGCGACGCGGGGCCTGATCTCGACGGCGGCCACGGCGTCGAACCGGCCGGTGTATTCATCCCATTCGGTTATCGTCTTTTTCACTGGCGTTGCGACCACCACCTGCGGCGCGGGCGGGGCTTGGGCGATGGCCTCCCAGGCGATCAGGGCGCAGGCAAGACTCCAGACAATCCCAAATGTATGACGCATCATCCACCCCCGATCGGCTCAACGGCCACCCTTGTCATGATCACCCCACAGACGCACTCGCGCTCGGACCAACGGCGTCACTCATGGACCCGTCCTTCAGGAGCCCGGCAGGCAAGGCGTGTTGCATGAAACGAGCGGGCCTTGGTGATTGCTTCCCTGTGCTGCCATCCTATCGTGCCAACCTGTGTTGTGAAAGTGCGACGCGGCGATGATACAAGGGTTGAGACTGTCGCACGCATCAAAAACTATTTCTTTTCGCATCGTGTGACGCGTCTTTACCATGTTTATATTGCGTTGTTGGTCGATTGCGAAAGCCACAATAAAGTCATTCTTTTACCGTCGGCTCGCTCAGCTAATAGACAGTCGGCCTTCGTCTTGCGTCAAGGAGCCTGTTCCATGCGATTATCGGCGCTGCAAGCAGTGAGAAAGCTTGGTATTTTTTTCCTGTTTCTGACACTGCTGTTCCCGCTTCCGCAGCGGGCCACAGCACAGGCGCTGGCGGAGTTGCCGGAGCGCAATGACATCAATTCCTGGACGGTGGGCCTTGCTGGCGGATTGCTGGAGGGGTCCTATATCCGTTACGCGGCTGATCTGGCGCGCGCGCTCAACGATGGCAACAACCTTCGCATCATTCCCATGGTCACGTTCGGCGCGGTCGGAAACGTCTCCGATCTGCTCTATCTGAAGGGCGTTGACATTGCGATCACCCAGGCTGACGTCCTCGATTATTTCGAACAGGAACAGAAAATTCCCGGCATCAAAGGCCGGATTCATTACATATCGCCGCTCTTTTTGTCCGAAGTGCACATCTATGCCCGCTCGGAATTCAAGTCTCTCGCCGATCTGGCGGGCAAGAAGGTGGCGTTCAACACGGTTGGCAGCGCCGCCAATCTGACCGGTCAGATTGTGTTCCGCCGCCTCGGCATCACCGTTGAACCGGTGTTCATCAACAATGCAATCGCGCTGGAACAGATGCGCACCGGAGAGATATCCGCCGTCGTCCACGTTGTCGCCAAACCCAATGATGCGTTCACCCGTTACAAGCCGGAGCCAGGGTTTCACTTTCTGCCGGTCGAGTACAATTCAACCTTCGCCGACTTCTATCTGCCAACCGCGCTTGAAGCCGTTGATTACCCGAATCTGATACCCGCAGGCGGCAAGGTACAAACCATTGCAGTCCTCAACGTGCTCGCGGTTTTCAACTGGGCCAGCGACAGCGACCGCTATCGTCGGGTGCAGCGCTTCATCAACGCCTTCTTCAACAATTACGATAAGCTCAAGACCGCTTCCTTCCAGGCTAAATGGGCGGAAATCAATTTCGCCGGCACTGTTCCAGGATGGACGCGATATCGCGTTGCCGAAGAGGCGCTGGCCAAATTCAAGGCGGGTAGTCCCAATCAGGAGCGATTACGCTCGCAGTTCGAGGAATTCTTCAAAAGCTTTGCCAAGAAGGCTGGAAACCGCAAATTCTCGGAGAGCGAGCGCGAAGCCCTGTTCAAACAGTTCGTGGAATGGGAGCAGAAACGCTAGCGACGCGTCAGCTGTCGAGAGCAGCGGCAGAATTGACAAAATGTCCATGCTGCATTAGTGCACCACTTCCTTTTACATGGGTGCGCCGCTTCAGTTTTTCTGCAGGCGGGCGTGCCGGTTCGAAAACCCAGGTTGGCTGTCATGAAAATCCGCAACTCACTGAAATCCCTGCGCGGGCGTCATCGCGGCAACCAGCTGGTGCGCCGCAAGGGCCGCGTCTACATCATCAACAAGACCAATCCGCGTTTTAAGGCGCGCCAGGGCTGAGCTGTTCGCCCTGACAGTCAGGCGGTGGGCTGTGTGCTCATGTCGCTAATTGATGGTTGACGCCGGGCGGGACCCGGCTAGGCTTCACGCATGAAGCCGCTAGCCCTTTTTATAGTGATTGCCCTGTGGCCTGGTTTTGCCGCAGCGCAGAGCGATGCCGGTCAATCACCGAAAGAGACAGGCCAGCCGGAAACCGGAGCGCCGCAGAAGATCGAGCGTGAACCGGTGGCGCCCGGCCCCAATCCGCAGCAGCGCGGCGAGGCGCAATCGCCCGAGGCTTACGCCAAGCTGGTTGATGCCCTTTATGTCAAATTGCGCGAGGCCAAAAGCGAAACCGAAGCGGAAACCATCGATGACGCGCTGACGGCGCTGTGGGTGCGGCGCGGCGGGGCAACGGCGCAAATCCTGCTTGAGTGGTCGCAGGAAGAGTTTGCGCAGAAGCGCTATGCGACAGCGCTTGACTATCTCGATGCGCTGCTTGTCATCAACCCCGATCATTTCGAGGCTTATTTCCGCCGTGCGGTGGTTGCCTACCAGATGCGGGCGATCGGGCAGGCGATCAATGATCTCGGGCGGACGCTGGCGCTGGAGCCGCGCCATTACGGGGCGTTGGGTGTGCTTGGAAACATTCTGGCTGAAATCGGCCGGGAAAAAGAGGCGTTCGCCGCCTTTCAATCGGCATTAGCACTCATCCCTCTGCGCGGCCAGTTGAAGAAGCAGGTGGAGCGCCTGTCGCCACAGGTCGAGGGGCGGCCGGGGTGAGAGCGGGCTTGTTATTTCGGCTGCGCGGATGAGTTTCCTGTCAGGCGACAGCCTGCGGCTTGCCGCTTTGGCGTTCCTGCTGCTGTGGTGGGCGTCGCGTCGCGTTTCGCGTATATTTGAAAAGCAGTATCCTGCGCTGGGCAAAAAAGTGCCGGTATCGGGCCCAGCGGTGCTGCATGTGATTGATCGGGCGCCGGACGATCCGTCTGCCGCGCCGGAACTGCCGATCGTGGTCATTCACGGCGCGAGCGGCAATGCGCGCGATGGCGAGGCGGCGCTTGGGACCCGTCTTGGCGCCAAGGCGCGCATTCTTTTCTTCGACCGTCCCGGTCATGGCTGGAGCGAACGTCCGCCAGGGCGATCGGCGAGCGCGCCGGATGGGCAGGCCCGCATGATCGTCGAGGCTCTAGATCAGCTCGATGTCGGTCAAGCGGTCATTGTCGGTCATTCGCTGGGGGCCGCGGTTGCCTGTGCAGTGGCGCTGATCGACAAGAAACGGGTTGCGGGGCTTGTTGTGATCACCCCCGCCACCCATCCATGGCCTGGCGGCGGCGGGATTTCATGGCATAACCGGATTGCGGCCTTGCCTGTCATCGGTCGCGTCTTTTCGGAACTGTTCCCGCCGCTCCTCGGCGCGCTTGTCATGCCGCTGGTGCTGCCGTCGATCTTCACGCCCAATCCGGTTCCCGATCGCTACGAATTGCGCAGCGGCGCGGCGCTGGCTTTGCGACCAAAGGCCTTCCGCGCCAATGCCCTTGATGTGGTTGGGCTCAAGGCCAATGTCACGCGTCTCAGCCCGCAATACTGTGAGATTACTGCACCCACCCTCATCGTGTGCGGCGGCGCGGATGTCATCGTGAGCAATGCGCTGCATGCCGAGCGGCTTGCCGGTGAGATCAAGGGTAGCCGTCTGGTAGAGCTGGCGGGCATCGGCCATATGCCGCAATGGACGGCTGGCGATGAGGTGGCCCGACTTATTCTCGAATTCACGGCGGTGTTGCCCGTGCCGCCGATTATGCCGGCGCAGGCTCCAGCCCCACCGCCGTAAGGGCCTGCGACTGGCGGGCGGCGAGATCATCCTCGACATGGTTGGCGATGGTGTCGTTGAAGAGGCGGTAGAAATTCAACTCAGCGCGCAGATGCAGGAAGACGCTGCCAAGGCCGATGGCGGCGCGGTCCATGAAGACGAATTCGCGCGGCACCGTTACGGGTCCGCGCTCCTTCAGGGCCTTGTGGACCTGAAACGCCTGGCGGCGCCCGTATTCGGACGGCGCTACCCCATCGGCGATGGTGCGCACGCGATCCTCCAGCATCGGCCCGTAGATGAAGCGCGCCCAGATGTTGAGCGTGTCGATCAGCTCCTTGCTGAGATTCTTGAATCCCCAGATATCGTAGGCGTGAACGACCTGGTCGGGGCGGCTGTCGCGCAGGCCTTCGTAAAGGTCGATGACGCCGGAGACGAAGCGCGGCGGAAAAATGCGCACGCAACCGAAATCGAGCAAATTAATGCCCTGTGCTTCGCCCTGATCGCTGCGCACCGTGTAATTGCCCAGATGCGGATCGCCATGGATCACCGCGAACTGGCTGAAGGGGTGCCACCAGGCGCGGAAAAGGGCGGTGGCGAGAAGATTGCGGTCTTGCTGCGAGGCTTCGCGGTAATCGAGCAGAGGATCGCCGTCGACCCAGGTCATCGACAACAGGCGCCCGGTGGAGAGTTCAGGTCTAAGGTCAGGGACCCGCACCAGATGCTCGTGTCGCAGGATATGGCGGTAAAGCAAGAGGTGGCGCGCTTCGCGGCGGTAATCGAGTTCCTCGCGGATGCGGGCGGCGATCTCGCCACGCATCTGACTGGTATCGATGGCGCGATCGAAGCGGGCGTGCAGTGAAAAGACGAAATCGAGTTGTTTGAGGTCGGCCTCCACCGCCGATTGCATGTCGGGGTATTGCAGCTTGACGGCGAGCGCCGTCCTATCATGGGCCGTGGCGCGATGGACCTGGCCGAGAGAGGCGGCGGCTGACGGTTCATGGGTGAAGTCAGCGAATTTTGTGCGCCAGTCAGGGCCAAGTTCGGCCTGCATGCGGCGCTTGACGAAGGCCCAGCCCATGGCGGGCGCGTGCGCCTGCAGCTTCTGCAGTTCAGCCGTGTATTCGGGCGGCAGAAGATCAGGGATGGTTGCCAGCAATTGCGCCACCTTGACGATGGGGCCGCGCAGATTGCCAAGAGCCGCGCGCAGGAGCGCTGCCTCGCTGGCGCGAGAGGACTGGCCGATAAGGCGGGCGCCGGCGATGCGGGCACTCGCCTGGCCAACGCCGGCGCCAACGCGCACATAGCGCCTGGCGCGCTCGCTCATTCGGTTCTTTTCGGGATCATCGGCACTCATGACGGGCTGTGGATCACTATAGCGGGAATGGCGAGGGAGGGGGCGCGGCGAAGCGTCACGTCAGCGCAAGCGCGGCGCGGATGATGGCAGGTGTGGCAAGAGCGCCGCCGGCGCGTGCAATTTCGCGTGCGGCGATGGCCGTCAGCACGCCATTATCCATCGGCGTGCCGAAGCGGGCGTCCTCGAGGCCGGCGCGCACATGCCCGCCGCTTTCAACCGCCATGGCGATCAATTCGACGAGATCAACGCCAAGACCGGCGATCATCCACGGGGCGCCTGCCGCTTCGTCGCTGAGCAGCGCAAGATGCGCGTCAAGCGCGTAAGCAGTGGGAGGAAAGCCCCAGGCAAATTGCTCGGAGAACATGAAACGATAGATCGCCTGGGGGGCGGGGACGAGACGGGCCACATGCGCGCCAAGGCGGGTAAAGCCCGGCTCGTAGATGGCAAAGCTCGGGTGAAACCGATACAGAGCCGCGAGCTCCAGACCGCGACGGATATGATCATCGGGGTTGGCGTAGATGAAGCCTGGCATATGATGACCGGCAGCGTCACGGCGGGCGAAATTGACCGATCCCGGATCAACCACAGCCCATTCGATGAGGCCCATTTTCGCCAGCGCCTCGACATGGGAAAAGCGCTCGACGGCGCTACCGCCCGGCCCGGAGAGCGTGCTGCCGGCAATCGGCAAAGTGGGATAGACGATGGCGCCGGTGGCACGGCGCAGACGCTCGATGATCGGTGCATAGATCGCTGCGTCGTCGCGCTGGCGCCCTGTCACCTCGTCATAGGCGTGGAAATGCAGGATGGCCGCGCCTTCGCCGTGAGCGGCAATTCCCGCCTCGACAATCTCATCTGCGGTAACAGGAATCGCTGGCTGGAGATCGCGACCCCAAGGCCCGTTGAGCGCGCATTCAAGCCAGACCGAACGGCTCATCGCTCACCCCATGGCCTCAAGTTCGCCGATCATGCGCTCGATGAGCGACAGACCCAGCGTCCAGAAATCAGGCTCGCTCGCATCAAGGCCGAAGGGCTTCAGCAGCTCACTGTGATGGCGGGTGCCGCCGGCTGACAGCATGGCGAGATATTTCTCGGCAAAGCCGGTTTCGGCGCGCTCATAGACGGCATAAAGCGAATTCACCAGGCAATCGCCAAAGGCGTAGGCGTAAACATAAAAGGGCGAATGGATGAAATGGGGGATATAGGCCCAGTAGGTTTCATAACCCGGATGCAGGCGGATGGCGGGTCCAAGGCTTTCGCGTGATACCTCCATCCACAGATTGCCGATGACGTCGGATGTGAGTTCACCCTTCAGCCGCTCGCCATGGATGCGCCGCTCGAAATCGTAAAAGGCGATCTGGCGCACGACGGTGTTCAGCATGTCCTCGACCTTGCCGGCCAGCAGAGCGCGGCGCGCGGTCTTGTCAGTCGTTGCCGCCAGCAGGGAGCGGAAGGTCAGCATCTCGCCGAAGACGGAGGCGGTTTCAGCAAGCGTCAGCGGGGTTGGCGCCATGAGCGCGCCATTGTGAGCAGCCAAGACCTGATGCACGCCGTGGCCGAGTTCGTGGGCCAGCGTCATCACGTCACGCGGCTTGCCCTGATAATTGAGCAGGATATAGGGGTGCGCCGAGGGAACGGTTGGATGGGAAAAGGCGCCGGGCGCCTTGCCGGGGCGCACCGGCGCATCGATCCAGCGCTCGTCAAAGAAACGGCCGGCAATCGCCGCCAGCTCAGGCGAAAAACGACCATAGGCCGAGAGCACGCTGGCGCGGGCTTCGGCCCAGGAAAATTCGCGCTGCTCCACCCGCGGCAGCGGGGCGTTGCGGTCCCAGTGATCAAGCATCTCCTTGCCAAACCAGCGGGCCTTCAATGCGTAATAGCGGTGTGAGAGGCGCGGATAGGCTGCCTTGACGGCGCTGACGAGCGCCTCCACCACTTCCGGCTCGACGCGGTTGGAGAGGTGACGGGAGGCTGCCATATCGCCAAAGCCACGCCAGCGGTCAGCGATGTCCTTGTCCTTGGCAAGCGTGTTGGTGATGAGGGTGAAGACGCGCAAATTCTGCTTGAGCGTCACCCCAAGCGCCTCGGCGGCGGCACGGCGGCGATCAGGATCGGTGTCCTGGAGCCGGTTCAGCGTCGGTTCCAGCGCCAGGTTTTCACCTTCGACATCAAAGCGCAAGGCGGCCATGGTCTCGTCGAAAAGGCGGTTCCACGCGGCAGCGCCGGTAACGCTTTTTTCCAAAAAAAGCTGTTCGAGGCGGTCATCGAGCTGGTAGGGGCGCTCGCGGCGCAAATCGCTGATCCATGGGTTGTAATGGGCAAGCGCCGGGGAGTGCGACAAGGCTTGCGTCATCACGGTATCGTCGATGCGATTGAGTTCGAGTTCAAAGAACAAGAGGTGGGTTGACGCGTCGGTCAGGCGTTGCTGCACGTCGCCGTAGAATTTCGCGCGCGCCGCGTCGGTGGTCTCGCCGGCATAAAGCAGCCCTGCAAAGGAGGCGATCCGACCCATGCGGTCCTGAATGGCTTCATAATCAGCCAGCCAGGCCGCCAGCGTGTCGGGCGCCTCGCGTGCAACAGCATCGAGCTTGCCTTTGGCCTTGAGAGCGAAGGCTTCGCACGTGCCGCTGATGGTGTCGAGATCGCCGCGCAGCTGCGGCGAATCTACGCCAGGGTAAAGATCGGTCAGATTCCATTCAGGAAGGGGGGAAGCATGCACGGTTTGGCGTTGTCCCTGTCGCGTGGTTGAGCATTGTCCTCCAGTGCTAGCATGCGAAGACAGGCTTTTAGAAGGCGCATCGATTAAGCAGCTGTTCACACATTCTCGTTTCGGCACGTCGCAGAGGCAGAAAATAGCATTTGGAAAGACGCTGTTTACCTATTGCAAGCATGGTTGGCGTCGATTGTTCCAATTTCGTACAGGTTTCCTTGATGCCAGAAACTATTCTTGTCGTTGACGATGATCCGATCCAGAGGCGTCTGGTCGAGGAGGCGCTGAAGCGCATCGGCTATCGCGCCATCACGCTCGATGGCGGTGAAGCGGCGCTGCGTTTCATGGCCTCGCGCGAGGCGGCTGATATTGCGCTCATCGTGCTCGATCTGGTGATGCCCGATCTTGACGGTATGGGTGTGCTGGCGCGCCTCAAGCAAGCAGGTATCGACAAGCCGGTGATCGTGCTCACCGCCCAGGGCGGCATCGATACGGTGGTCTCGGCGATGCGGGCGGGTGCCTTCGATTTCGTTGTCAAGCCGGTATCGGTCGAGCGGCTTGATGTGTCGGTGCGCAATGCGCTCAAGGTCAATTCGCTGCAGGGCGAAATCCAGCGCATCAACCGCCGGCGTGATGGCGGCCTGTCGTTCAAGGACATCCTGTCGCGCTCGCCCAGCATGGTGCGGGTGCTGGAGCTTGGCAAACGCGCGGCCGCTTCCACCATCCCCATTCTGCTTGAAGGCGAATCAGGTGTCGGCAAGGAGCTGATCGCGCGCGCCATCCAGGGAAGTTCCGATAGGCGCACCAAGCCCTTCGTGACCGTCAACTGCGGCGCCATTCCCGATAATCTCGTTGAATCGATCCTTTTTGGCCACGAAAAAGGAGCCTTCACCGGCGCTCAGGAAAAGCATACCGGCAAATTCATGGAGGCTCATACCGGCACGCTCTTCCTTGATGAGGTGGGTGAATTGCCGCTGGAAGCGCAGGTCAAGCTGTTGCGCGCCATTCAGGAGGGCGAGGTCGAGCCGGTCGGCGGGCGCAAGACGATGAAGGTTGATCTGCGCCTCATATCGGCAACCAACCGGACGCTGGTCGAGCAGGTCAAGGATGGCAAGTTCCGCGAGGATCTCTATTACCGCATTTCGGTGTTTCCGATCTGGATCCCCCCGCTTCGCGAGCGCCTCACCGACATCCCTGATCTGGTCAAGCATTTCATCGCCCGCTTCTCGTCGGAAGAAGGCAAACGTATTGACGGCGTGTCGGAGGCGGCGATGGGGCTGCTGTCGACCTATCGCTGGCCTGGCAATGTCCGTCAGCTGGAAAATGCCGTGTTCCGTGCGGTTGTCCTCAGTGACCGGTCGATCCTCGATGTGAGCGAGTTCCCGCAGATTGCCGCGCAGGTCGACGGCTTCGAGGAAGCAGCGATCCGTCGCGAGCCGATCGCCGCGGTCTCCTCGTCGGCAAGCGCAGCGACACCCGTGCCGGGGAATGTGGTGCCGGTCGATTTCATGCCGGTTGCAACCCACAACATGGTCTCGATGCCTCCGCCCATGCGCGGCGGGCAGGTGAGCATGCTCGACGAGGTGGGGGAAATCCGCTCGATCACCGATGTCGAGCGTGACCTGCTGCGTTACGCGATCACGCATTATCGCGGCAACATGACGGAAGTGGCGCGCCGGGTGGGGATTGGTCGCTCGACGCTTTATCGGCGTCTGCGCGAGCTTGGCCTGGCTGAATCGGTCTCGGCGGCGGAATAAATCGCTGTTGCGGGCATTTTCCGGTTGATTCGAACGCCCTGCCGCGTCATGCCTTGCAACGACGGTGATCGACAGGAGATAACCGCATGCCGATCCGTGGTCGTTATGCTCTGCGCTTTTCAGCGCTGTTGATCCTCGGTTTATGCTCCGTGCCGGCGTCGGCGGTGTTGGCGCAGACCCTGCCGCAACAGGCGGACGAGTCCCGGGCGACCTCCTCGCTGCTTGGCGCGCAGATCGAGGCGCAGCTTGCCGCCGGATTTCGCGTGGGCGCGACGGAGAAGAAAAATCTCGACGCCATTCTGGTGTTTTATCGCCAACGGCAATTTGCGCCGCTTTTTGTGTCCGATGAAGGCTGGTCGCCGAAGGCGCAGCTGCTGCTGAAACGTCTGGCTGGGGCGCGTTATGACGGCCTCAATGCCGAGGATTACGACGACAAGGTCTTCGGGTCGATCACCGCAGCCACGTCAGCCGACGTCAAGGCTGCTGGCGAAATAGCGCTGATGCGCGCGCTGCTGCGTTATTCACGTCACGCCATGGGTGGGCGCGTTGATGTGGCGAAGCTGCAACCGAACGTCTTTGCAAAACGCCCCGAACCGGAGCTTGGGGCGCTCCTTGATACTCTGGCAATGAGCGCCAACCCGGTCGCCGTCATTGAGGCGCAGAACCCGCCACATGCGGCCTTTCTCACGCTTCGGCGTGAGCTTGGCCGCTTGCTCGATGAAGCGAGCACCAGAAACCAGGGGCTGATTGCCGATCTCATCATCAATATGGAGCGCTGGCGCTGGTTGCCGCGCCAGCTTGGCTCATCGTTCGTCATGGTAAGCGTGCCGGAATATCTCGTGCGCGTCATCGATACCGGGCGTCTTGCCTATCAGGGGCGGGTGATTGTCGGCCAACAGACGACGCCGACGCCGCTGTTTTCGGGCGAGATGCAGTATATCGTGGTCAATCCGAGCTGGACGGTGCCGCCGGGCATTCTGAAGAACGAGATCCTGCCGCTTTATCGGCGAGACCCGGCGGCGGTCGCCCGGCGCGGGCTGCAAATGGTGCGGTCGGGCAGTGGCGGCGTGTCGTTCCGGCAGGCGCCGGGCGAGCGCAACGCGCTGGGGCGGATCAAGTTCATGTTCCCTAATGATCATGCGATCTATCTCCACGACACGCCGGGGCGGCATCTTTTCACCCGCAATGAACGGGCGTTGTCGCATGGCTGCGTCAGGGTCGATCAGCCTCTCAAATTTGCCGATGCGGTGTTTGCGCGCGAAGGCAGCCTCGACAGCAAGCGTATCGAACGGCTGTATGGCAAGGGTGAGAGCTACGTGAAATTGAAGCGGCGTATTCCCGTCCATCTGACCTATTTCACCCTGTCGATTGCGGAAGGGCAATTGTCCAGGCACGCCGATATTTACGGGCTTGACCGCAAAATGAAGCAGGTTATGGGGTTGCAAAACCCATCAACGCAGACAAGCGCGACCCTGATCCGATAAAGCCAACCGGTTGATCGGTGTTGTTGCCATGAGCTGCCAGCTTTGCTCGCGCGACTCGTCAACACCATCGCAATCGGCCATAATGAGGCGCTGTGCCGGCTGAAAGCGCCATGGTGGCGCCGGATGCTTGCCCAAGCTTTGCCATGAACGGCAATTATCGATGTTGTGGAAGGGCTTGGTTAACCAAGCTGCGACAAAATAGATGAGGCATCGGCAGAACGCCGCTGTGGCGGTCTTGGACGAGGTAGTGGCATTTTGCGGTTTGGCGGGCGAACTCATTCTCGCGACGGTTTGAAACGTCTGGCGTTGCTAACGGTGTGCGCGCTGGCGATCGTGCCTGTGTTGTCGAGCGCCTTGCAGCCGGCGGACGCCAATGGCGACACGCGGTCGCTTCGCATCAAGAACACGCATAACGGAGAGAGTATCGACGTCGTCTTCAAGCGTGATGGCCGCTACGATCAGGAAGGCTTGAAGAAATACAACTGGTTCCTGCGCGACTGGCGGACCAATGAGCCCACTGAGATGGATCCGCGCCTGCTTGATCTCGTCTGGGAGGTCTATCGCGACCTTGGCGGCAATGAGCCGCTCCAGCTGGTCAGCGGTTTTCGCTCGCGCCAGACCAATAGTTTCCTGCGCTCGCGCTCAGCGGGCGTTGCCAAGGAAAGCCAGCACACGCGTGGCAAGGCCATGGATTTCTTCGTGCCCGGCGTCGCCTTGTCGCGCATTCGCGAGCGCGGCATGTTGCGCCAGCGCGGCGGGGTTGGTTTCTATCCAACGTCAGGTTCGCCTTTCGTGCATCTGGATGTCGGCAATGTGCGCGCCTGGCCGCGTATGACGCGTGATCAGCTGGCGCGTCTGTTCCCGGATGGCAATACCATCCATCTGCCCGCCGATGGCAAGCCGCTTGCGGGCTATGAGACGACGCTGGCGCGGCTGGGGCGCGATGGCAAGCGCGGCGAAACCGTTCTTGCCTATGCGGGCAATAGCGACAAGCAGCCAGCCGAAAGCCAGGGTGGTTCGGCGACGAATATTCTGGCGAACCTCTTTGGCGCCGGGAAATCCGACGATGAGGATGAGGACGACAAGAAGATCGTTTCATCGACGCAGCGCCCGGTTGCAGCGCGCGCCGTGCCGCCGCCGCCAACCCTTGGCGTTGCGGCCCGCGATACGGTGGGCAAGGAACCGGTGGCAGCGCCCGCGTCTGACGCAACTGACACGCCGCGTGCGGTCGCAAGCCCGGTGGCGCGCCCATTGCCGCGCCCGATTGTGACCGCCTCGCTTCAGCCGCCAACGCTTGGCGTTGCGGAAGATGGCGCGGCGCCCATTCCCGCGCCGCTGCCGCGCCCGGCCACAAGCGCCATCAGCAGGCTCATTCCCCTGCCGCTTGAGCGACCACGCGAGGCCGTCGGTCAACGTCCGCAGGATGACCTGTCGATTGCCGCATTGCAGACCGACGGCGAGCCGGTTGCCGCGCTCGCGCCGCTTGCCGCGCGCCTGCGGGACAAGGCCGGCCTTGCGGCGATCGCCCGTCTTGATCAGCCGGCGGGCGCGCCAGCGACGGGGCTTGAGACGCAGGGCGAGCAGGTGTTAGCCTTGGCGCCGCTGGCTGCCCGCCTGCGTGATGAGGTGGCAAAAGCCGTCCTAGCCAAACTTGATTATCGCCGTCTCGACCGCAGGACGTTGACCCCCACGCCGATGGTTGAGACCGCGCCGATGACGCCACCGTCAGTTGGCAATCTCGAACTCACGATGGGGCCAGCGATGCTGGCGACGCAGTTTGGCCGTCGGCCGACGCCAACGTTGTCGGCTTTTGGCGGTCCGGCGATCAGGGCCAAGCGGCTGAGCACCATCTGACCCGGCGCCGATTCGTCCGATGATCAGGTCAGTTGTCGCCGGGCGCGCGCGTCAACCCATCGCCCAGCATGCCAAGGGCCGCCAGATAAGTGTCGAGGACGGCTTCTTCCTCGGCGCGCTTTTCGGCATCCTGCCGGCGTAGCGAAATCACCTTGCGCAACACCTTGGTGTCGTAGCCATTGCCCTTGGCTTCGAGATAGACATCGCGGATATCGTCGGCGAGAGCTTTTTTCTCCTCCTCCAGCCGCTCGATGCGCTCGACGATGGCCTTGATCTGGGCGCGCGCCGTCATGTCGATATCGCTCATGCTTTCTCCGTCGCTTCATTGAGGTTCATCGCATGGCGCCCAAGTCAGGCGCGGTCAAGGCTGAAACCGGTGAATGTGCCGCCATCCCCGCAATTCTTCACCTGCAGCCGCAATACCCGAATACTGACGGAGAAGGAGGGGGCGGTTCGGTGTCATCTACCCTTGTCATTGCCTGATGCGGTGCGCGATAAGGGCTGGTTTTCACCAATGGTTTGTTTCAATGATGGATCAAGGCACGCGGGCGGTGGCAGCCAACGCCCGCCATCGTCAAGAGCACATGAGAGCCGCAGCGTGACACACAAACGCGATGAAGTGAGGTCAATTCTACAGGCGGCGATCAAGGCGGCGCAACCAGCGCAGTTTCTTCCCCGCCACTTGCCTCCGGCGCCGCGCGGCCGGCTGATCATTCTGGCTGCGGGCAAGGCGGGCGCGTCGATGGCCGCCGCCGCTGAAGCCCATTACATCGATTCCCTTGGCCTGGCGCCCGAGCGCATTTCGGGCAGCGCCGTCTGCCGCTACGGGTATGCAACGACAACAAGGCGCGTTGCGGTGATCGAGGCCGGTCATCCGATTCCCGACGAGGCAGGCGTCAGGGCAGCCAGCCAGGCGCTGGAGCTTGCCAGCGCGGCGCAGGCCGATGATCTGGTGCTGGTGTTGTTGTCGGGTGGCGGCTCGGCCAATTGGGTGGCACCGGCCTGTGCGGTGTCGCTGGCTGACAAGCAGGCTTTGACCAGGGCCCTGCAGCGGGCGGGAGCGCATATCGGCGAGCTCAACTGCGTGCGCAAGCACCTGTCGCGCTTCAAGGGCGGACGACTGGCTGTTGCCACGCATCCGGCGCCGCTGGTGACGATTGCCATCTCCGACGTACCCGGTGACAATCCATCGGTGATCGCCTCCGGCCCGACGGTTGGCGATGACAGTACACTTGCCGACGCCCAGGCGGTTCTGGCCAGGTTTGGTATCGTGCCGTCGCCGGCGATTGCCCGCGCGCTCGCTGATCCGGCAAATGAGAGCCCGAAGCCCGGCGATGAGCGGCTTGGCGGTGAGCGCGTCATTATCGCCTGTCGGCCGCGCGACGGGCTTGAGGCAGCCTGCCGCGAGGCGGATCGGCTGGGATATCCGGTGATTTCACTTGGCGTGGATGTCGAGGGCGAAGCGCGGGAGGTTGCGGGCGCGCATGCGGCCATGGCGCGCCGGTTGGCCGCACAAGGGCAGCGGGCGGCCATCCTGTCTGGCGGCGAACTGACGGTAACGGTCAAGGGCAAGGGCCGTGGCGGTCCCAATCAGGAATATGTGCTCGCGCTGGCACTGGCGCTTGACGGCAACGCGGCCATTCACGCTCTTGCGGCCGATACCGATGGCACCGACGGGGGCAGTGGCGCGCCGGATGATGCGGCAGGCGCGATGGCTTTTCCCGATACGCTGAGACGGGCGCGAGAGCAGGCGATTGATCCTGCCGCATTTCTTGCCAACAATGATGCAACCACGTGCTTCGAGCGTCTGGGTGATCTGGTGATGACCGGTCCCACGCTCACCAACGTCAATGATCTTCGTGTCATACTGGTTGATCCATGATGCAGACAGGGTGGTGGCGCTTCTCGAAATGGCTTTCCCGCGGGGCTCCCCTGGTGGTGCTGCTTGCGGTTCTCTGGCTGGGCGTCGGCATGTCATCGGCGCAGGCCAATCTGCGCATCTGCAACAAGACATCGAGCCGCGTCGGGGTGGCGCTTGGCTACAAGGATGCGCAGGGCTGGGTAACGGAGGGCTGGTGGAACATGTTGCCCGGTACGTGCGAAACCCTGCTCGAAGGCCCGCTGAGCGCACGCTACTATTACCTGCGGGCGGTTGATTATGACCGCGGGGGCGAATGGGGAGGGCCTAATCTGATGTGCGCTGATCCCAAGCTTTTTACCATTCGCGATATCGGGGAGTGCGTGGCGCGAGGCCATGAGCGGGCCGGCTTCTTTGAAATTGATACCGGTGAGCTTTCCACCTGGACAGTTCAGCTGACCGAGCCGGGTCGCTCGGGCAAAGAGGCCGAGACCTCGTCAGGAGCAACCAAATGAGGCGTCGGCGTTCAACCAAAATTGTCGCGACACTCGGTCCGGCGTCTTCCAGCGCGGAGATGATTTCGAAGCTGTTTCTGGCAGGTGCTGACACGTTCCGCATCAATATGAGCCATGCCAGCCATGACCGCATGCGCGAACTGGTCGTCATTATCCGTGATCTTGAATCGCGCTTCTCGCGACCCATCGGCATTCTGGTCGATCTGCAGGGGCCAAAGCTTCGGCTGGGTGAATTTGGCGACAACAGCGCGATGTGCCCCACCGGCGCGCATTTTGTCTTCGATCAGGATCCGGCACCGGGTGATACAAAACGGGTCTATCTGCCTCATCCTGAAATCTTTGCCGCCGCCAAGGCTGGCGATGCGCTGCTGATTGATGATGGCAAGCTGCGGCTGCGTGTCGTCAAGGCGGAAGCCTCGCGCCTTGAGGCGGTGGCGGAGGTTGGCGGCAGGCTGTCGAGCCGCAAGGGCATCAGCCTGCCCGATACAGTACTGCCCTTTACCGCGCTCACACCCAAGGATCGCGCCGATCTCGAAGCCGCGCTTGAAACGGGCGTCGACTGGATCGGTCTGTCCTTTGTGCAGCGTCCTGACGATGTGGCGGAGGTCAAGAAGATCGCCCGCGGGCGCGCCGGCGTCATGTCGAAGATTGAAAAGCCGGTGGCGGTCGAGCGGCTGGCCGAGATTATCGAATTGTCGGATGCGCTGATGGTGGCGCGCGGCGATCTCGGGGTAGAAATGCCGCTTGCCAAGGTGCCAGGCATTCAGAAGCTGATCACCCGCAGCGCGCGGCGGCTCGGCAAGCCGGTTGTCGTGGCAACCCAAATGCTCGAATCGATGATCACGGCGCCGGTGCCGACGCGGGCCGAAGTGTCGGACGTCGCGACGGCCGTCTTCGACGGAGCGGATGCCGTGATGCTGTCGGCTGAATCGGCTGCCGGCCAGTATCCGGTCGAGGCGGTGCAGACGATGGACGAGATTGCCCGCGAGGTGGAAAGCGACGTTCTTTATCATCAGATCATTGCCAATCAGCGCCAGCCGCCTGAGCCGACGGGTGCTGATGCGATCGCCGAAGCGGCGCGCTCGATTGCCGAGCGCCTCAACCTGGCTGCGATCATGTGCTGGACGTCTTCCGGCTCAACGGCGCTCAGAGTGGCGCGCGAGCGCTCGTTTCGCCCCGTTCTGGCGCTCACGCCGTCCATCTACACCGCGCGGCGTCTGGCGCTTGTGTGGGGCGTGCATTGCGTCAATGTCGAGGATGCGAGCAATCTGGATGATATGGTGCAGCGGGCGTGCCGCATTGCTTTCAGCGAGGAATTCGCCAAGCCGGGGCAGCGGGTCGCGATCATCGCCGGTGTGCCGCTAGGAACGCCGGGCGCCACCAACATGCTGCGGATCGCGTTCGTCGGAGCAAGCGCGCTTGATGCTATTTAGGCCAGTTGTGCGGTTGTGGTGCCGGCGCAGTTTTGCCATAAGGGTGCACAGGTGACAGCAAGAGGTTGACGATGGCTGAGAATGCGGGGTTCGAAAACACCAAGCCGGGCGTTAGCGCCATGGACTATGCGGAGCATGAGCGAACCTATGGCCTGTTCCTCGGGCTGACGAAATGGGTGGTTATTCTCACCTCCGCTCTGTTGGTCGCCATGGCGATTTTCCTCGTCTGATTTTCAATCGCCTATCGCCGTGCGCCCGGCATTGCCTTGGGCGTCGTGCTGGCCCATTGTGGATTGCGGAGGAGTTCTCCCATGTTGATTGCCATTGCTACCGAAACTGCCAAGGGTGAAGGCCGGGTCGCGGTAACACCGGATACGGTGAAGCGCCTGATATCCTACGGGGCCGACGTGATCATCGAGAGCGGGGCTGGCCTCGCCTCCGGTATCACGGATGACGACTACAAGGCGCCCGGCGCGCAGATCGCCAAGAGCCAGGCGGCAACGCTTAAAAGTGCCGATATCATTCTCAAAGTGCGCCGCCCCGACAGCAGCGAGATCGGCGCCATGAAGTCCGGCGCCATCGTGATTGCCACCATGGACCCTTATGGCCAGACCGCAGCGCTTAACGAGATGGCGAAGGCGGGCTTGTCGGCGTTCGCGATGGAGTTGATGCCGCGCATCACGCGCGCCCAGTCGATGGATATTCTCTCCAGCCAGGCCAATCTCGCCGGCTATCGCGCGGTGATCGATGGCGCAGCCGAATTCGGGAGGGCGCTGCCGATGATGATGACGGCAGCGGGAACGGTTCCAGCCGCCCGCATCTTCGTCATGGGAGCAGGCGTTGCCGGCCTGCAGGCGATCGCTACCGCGCGGCGTCTGGGAGCGGTGGTGACGGCAACCGATGTGCGCCCTGCCGCCAAGGAACAGGTCGAATCGCT
>FSSH01001291.1_pt1 | contig 41056 bp, 31 predicted proteins | sample 1166101 | NCBI WGS metagenome assembly FSSH01 (sample SAMEA32972668, study PRJEB13176) | freshwater metagenome | biome: Drinking water system; feature: Biomass in drinking water that filtered by 0.45 um membrane; material: drinking water | place: USA | collected 2012-12-20 | depth 0 m
TGTGGAATTAATCAGAGGTTCCTTAATTACATTTTTCTATAAAAAAGGGATTATTTAAAATGGCAAAAATAACCAATTTGCGGGTTGGCGAATCATTAGTCGGCGAAGGCAATGAAATCGCCCATATCGACTTAATCATTGGCCCACGTGGCTCCGCAGCGGAAACTGCATTTGCAAACGCGCTGACCAATAATAAAGACGGCTTTTCCACTTTACTGGCAGTGGTAGCGCCTAACTTGCTGGTGAAACCGGCCACGATCTTGTTCAACAAAGTCACGATCAAAGGCTCGAAACAAGCTGTGCAACTCTTTGGACCGGCGCAACGCGCAGTCGCCATTGCGGTAGCGGAATCGGTTGAAGAAGGCATTATTCCCGCTGACGAAGCCGACGAATTATTCATTTCCGTGGGCGTATTCATTCACTGGTTGGCCGAAGACGACGCCAAAATCGAAGAATACAACTACAAAGCCACCAAGGAAGCGATTGCTCGCGCTGTCGCCGGCTCCCCAACCGCTCAAGAAGTGATTGCCGCTAAAAAGGACGCTAAGCATCCTTTCGCAGCCAATAACATTTAACTTTTCAGTGAGCCAGATCAGAGCCGTTTTGACGTTTGCAATGGCAACACATAGCCGTTTGAAACCCGCCTTTGCGGGTTTCTTCTATTTGGCACTACCCGTTAACTAAGTGGCAAATTTAGGGAGCAAGTGTGCTTAATCTCTATCGCGTTATCCTTGGCATCACGCTAGTTTTAGGAATGTCATGCACACAAGCCAGCCCCGGTCCGGAAGCGGCCACGGATCAGGTAAGAGCCAGCCTGATTGTCTCTCATACTGCCGTGCATCCTGGTGATGATATCTTGATTGGCGTAAACCAGCAGATTATTCCGCATTGGCACACTTACTGGAAAAACCCTGGCGACTCGGGCCTCCCAACCAAAATTCAATACCAACTACCGTCCGGCTGGTCGGTGGGCGAGATCCAATGGCCTACGCCCAGCAAAATCGTACTGGGGCCGGTCGTCAATTACGGCTATCACGATACAGTCACCCTACTCTCGCCACTGCGGGTGCCCTTGGACGCTGAAGTGGGCACAGCATGGCCCATAGCAGCGAAAGTGAAATGGTTGGTTTGCGAGGAAGCCTGTATTCCCCAAGAGGTGGAATTAGCAATACAGTTGCCTGTGGTCGCCAAGGACATTGCGATCGGCCCAGCCCATCCTTTGATAACAGCCGCCCAAAAGTCCTGGCCTGTTGAATTACCATGGCAAGCCAGCTTGCTTAAGGGGCCGGCCGGCACGCTCCGGTTACACATAACTGGCGAACAACTACCTGCGCCAGACCAGCAAGCGCTAGCGTTCTATCCCGATCAATGGGGACCGATTTCCCATGCAGGTGAGCAAATAGCAAGCGTAGCCGACTATGGTCTGGATATCAGCTTGCAACCCGGTGACCAGCCATTAACCCCCGGACAAACACTAACCGGCGTACTGACGGTAGGCAGCGGCGACGCTTTGCGCGCTTATCAGATCAGCGCGGCGTGGCCTGGCACTGCAAATGCCGTTCAGGCTGAGCCTCCGGCCAGCACTTTGACCGATCAAACCTTGCCGACCGCCCTGTTATTGGCTTTGGCCGGTGGTTTAATATTGAATTTGATGCCCTGCGTGTTTCCGGTGTTGTCGCTAAAAGCCCTGGCATTAATAGAACAAGCCGCCCACGATCCTAGCAAAACGCGCAGACACGGCTGGGCCTACCTGGCTGGCATATTAGTCAGTTTCACCGCATTGGCCGCTGTGTTGTTCGTTGTCAAAGCTGGTGGAGCAGGCATAGGCTGGGGTTTCCAGTTTCAGTCACCGTGGTTCGTGACGATACTGACCTATTTGATATTTGCGGTGGGCTTAAGCTTATCCGGAGTCTTCAATATCGGCACCGGCATCACCGGCTTGGGCCATAAGCTGGCCACTCGGGATGGTTATGCCGGCAGTTTTTTCACCGGAGTGCTGGCCGCAGTCGTGGCAACCCCCTGCACCGCACCCTTCATGGGCGCAGCGCTCGGCTTTGCGATCACCCAACCACCGGCAACGATGGTCGCCGTATTCCTGAGTTTGGGCACGGGATTGGCCCTACCTTACTGGCTGCTTTGCCAATGGCCGATACTCCAGCGCTGGCTACCGAAGCCAGGAGCATGGATGGAAACCCTGAAACAAGGGCTAGCCTTTCCGATGTACGCCACCGCCGCTTGGCTGATTTGGGTGCTCGCCCGTCAGGCAGGCCCAGAAGCCGTTGCCGGTGCCTTGGGCGGCTGTGTGTTGGTTGCGCTGGCTGTCTGGTTAATTCAAATCAGCCAAAACGCCACCCAACTTAAACGCCGCATCATCAATACCAGCGCATGCGTTACTTTACTGCTGGCCTTGCTGGCCGGCGAACTGGGCATTGGGACCTCGACCCAGACGAGCTATACAACTGACAGCAAAAATCAAAACTGGCAAGCTTACAGCGCTGAAAAACTGGCCCAATTACGCAGTGAAGGCAAACCGGTATTCGTCAATTTCACCGCCGACTGGTGCATCACCTGCTTGGTCAATGAACGGGTTGCCTTGAGTAGCGAAGCGGTTCGCGGCGCGTTTCACAACGCCGAGGTGACTTACCTAAAAGGCGACTGGACCAACCGCGATGCGGGTATCGCCAAGGTATTGAGCCAATTTGGTCGCAGCGGCGTACCCCTATATTTGTATTTCGGACCGGGGGCGCAGGAGGCGACGGTATTACCGCAAATTCTGACCCCCGATCTCGTTATCGGCGCCATTCAAAGCGCCCGTCTTTAACCATCAGCAATGGAGTATTTATGATTTCTCAGCGTTTGTTCGGATTGATGACCGTTAGTTTAATGCTATTAATGCCGGCCCCTGCCAAAGCAGAACCGGTGGTAGGCCAGCCGGCGCCGGCCTTTTCTGCGGCAGCGGCCGAGGGGGGGACCCTGAACTTGGCGGCTTTGCGCGGCAAAACCGTCATTCTGGAATGGACCAATGCCGACTGCCCGTTTGTGCAAAAACATTACCAATCCGGCAATATTCCCAATTTACAAAAACAGGCCCAGAGCCAAAACATCGTCTGGTTGCAAGTCATTTCTTCCGCTCCAGGCAAACAGGGCTTTGTCGACGCGGCAACCGCAAAAAAGCTCAATCAAGAGCGTAACGCCACACCCGCCAACACCGTGTTCGATCCGGATGGATCCGTAGGCAAATTGTACGGTGCCACTAACACTCCGCAATTGTTCATCATCGATTCCAAAGGGGTTTTGCTTTACAAGGGTGGTATAGACAGCATTGCCTCTGCAGACCAGGCCGACATCGCTACGGCTGAAAATTATATTGCTTCAGCACTAAAAGAATTGGCGGCAGGTAAACCCATCAGCAAAGCGGTAACCAAACCATACGGCTGCACCGTAAAATATGCCGGTTAATGCCTGCAGTAGCTGAAATTAGCTTTCATGAGTGGGACAGCTACGCAAAACCTTGTGTCTCTGTCCTAGTCATCGCCTTATGAGCAGATTACTGTTCGCCATGTTGATGCTGTTATCAGCTTGCGCTCCCAAAGACTATTTCCGTACCAATATCAGCGTAAAACCTTGTCTAGCCAATGCCGCTAAGGATTGCAGCGCCGCTAATTTAGTCGTCAATCCGCAAGATGACTATACATTAGGTTTCGTGGAGTTCGACGACGACGGCCGTTTCTACGATCAACGCCAGTCCGATGCCGTATTAGCGTGGTTGCAAGACAGCCAACAACCGCAATATGTGGTGCTTTATACCGACGGCTGGCACCACAATGCCAAGGACAGCGATAACAACGTCCGCCGTTTCAAGGAAAGTTTGCGCGACATCAAACTGCGTAACCCGCATTACCGGGTAGTCGGCATCTACTTGGGCTGGCGCGGCGAAACGGTGGAAACGCCCTGGCTGCGGGCTTTGACCTTTTGGGAGCGGCGGTCGGTCAGCGAACGCCTGGGACAAAAGCAATTTCTAGATTTCTTGTTATATGTCGAAGCTGTCGTCAAACACGATGCCGATCCGGATAACCGCTTGCTGACCATAGGCCATAGTCTTGGTGCGTCGGTGATATTAAATGCGCTGCAACCGGTCTGGTTGCAACGTTTGCAACAGGGGCGCGGCGACCAAGCCCGTTTCGGCGACATGGTGTTGTTGGTCAATCCGGCAGTTGAAGCCAGGCGCTTTGCCGATCTGCGCGCAGCTATACGCAGAGCCGCTGCAACGAATCACCCTATGCATACTAATCCCATATTGGTAGTTGCCAGCTCGGAAGCCGATAACATCACCAAAAACATGTTTACCTACAGCAGGGCCGTGCCGGCTTGGTTCGAGTCGGTATTCGATCCGCTCGAGCAGGTGGACATGCATGGCGCGACGCAATGGGATTTGGCTGCGACCGCCGTCGGACATTTTCGCAGTTTTATCACCCATCGCTTGGAAGCGACGGACACCGCATCGACCAGTCAGGCCTGTATAGCCGATACGGCTACCGGCGCCAAAGCGTCGACCAATCCGTTAAGGCTAAACGGGCCAGCGGGAATTATGGCCGGCACTTCAAGCTGGCAAATAGCAGAAGGTTTGCAATTGCGCCCCATAGCCGAGGTGCCGATGGACGATCCATTATGGGTGGTGCAGACCGATAAATACGTGCTGCCCAATCACGGTTTCATGGCGCAAAAGCCGTTCTGGTGTTTTATCGACCGGGCATTGGGTTGGACGGGTTCAGAACAAACGTATGCACGGCAGTGAACCTTTAAGTTAGTGTAATAACCGGTTTATTTAGGCCTGACATCGCCGGGATACCAAAACTGGCTATGACACTGCTCGCAGGCTTGTTCGACTTCGCCACCAGCTATTTCCAGTTCCTCGACATTTTTGGCGTCTATTGCTACCAGTAAACCTTGCGCGGTGCTTTGCAGGCTTTGCGCACGTTGTACAAATTCCTGGCGATGCTCGGCAATCAAGGTTTTAATCGCAGCGGGTGTCAGTTCGGCGCCGCCGCTGGAGGTGACGGCATTGGCGGCCGCAATTGGCCGATTTTCAATCAGCAATAGATTCGCCGCTTCGACCACGGACAAGGCATGTTGTCGCAGCAGTCGCCAGTCTTCGTCGGTTTGCGGCTGACGTTCTTCAGTGCCGCTCGCCGTGCTGACCGAAGATACCGAGTTCCAGACAAAATCAATATTTGGATCAATTATAGAGGTCATGATCTCTTGCAGCGTCGCGACCGGTTTGAAAGGAATCGGCGGCGCAGCTGGTTCGGTCGTAACCGGGTCGCAGGCCATCAATAGGCTTGCGGACGCCAAGCTACCCGCAAGAACTTTTAAACATGAATTAAACTGTTTCAACATCGGCAATCCCGTTGCGAATAAAGGAGACGCCAGCTCTGCGCAGGAACGTCCTTACACTGAAAATGGACGAATCTGCGTTAGGCAAAAAAGCCGATAAAACGCCCGGCAAAGGCCACGCCCAGCCACAGACTCAAAGCGAGGCAGCCGGTGGCTTTTGCCAGCCAGGTTTGGTTGGAGTCACGAGCGGCAACCCGCCGATAAAGCGTGAAATACACCAGCAAAGCCAAACCCAACAGGATAAATTTGGCCCAAAAGAAATCGTTGGGGTAGTAACTGGTGGCTGCCGGGATGAAGATCAGCAGGCCGGATACCACCAATAGCGTCAGGCCGGTCCAGAATAATTTGCGAGTGCTCCGCTGAATTTCCGCGAGCGGCACGGAACTTAAGCCCAGGCCGAGTAAATTCAGACTGGTCAGCAGCACCGATGCCAGCAGCAAGATCATGCCGGCGATATGGCCCAGTTCCAATACCGCGCAGAACAAATGGTCCAGGCTGCCTATGAAGCGGCCAAATCCGCTGGATTGCAATGCTTTGAAGAGTTCGAGGACAGACATAAGGCTTATTGGTAACTCAAGTAAGGGATCAAACGCCCGGCGATGACCACCAGGCTCCACAATGTCAACGAAGTGAAGCCGGCAAAGCGCACTGCTGCCGGTAGCGTAGCTGCGTTGCCCCAATACCCGACGTCGCGGCCCCATTTCAATTCAAACCACAAGGCATTGACTCCGGCCAAGGCGATGAACCCCAGTTTGTAAAAAAATACCGGCAGCGTGATGATTTTTGCCGCCGTCGCTACGAACAGTAAGATCCCGGTCGCGAAGATGATTAAAAACCCGCCCAGCAACCAGGGTCTCAGCGGATGCAATACTTGTCCAACCGGCAACTGCGGCAGAAACAGGCCGAGCAGGCGCAGGTCGACGAAAAACAGCAAACCCAAGGCAACTGCCAGGCCGATCAAATGCAGGCCTTCGATCAAGGGAAACATGTACACCGACTCGCGCAGAGCGGTGCCGAACTCGGAGTCGTTAAGTAGTTGGGCAAATTCGACTAATGACATGATGGGCCTATTTCTTCGGTTCTTCAGCTGCGACCAGTCCGAAGCCGCCATTGTTCTCGGCGCAGACGCGTTCGTATTGATCCAGGATAGGCTCTTTAAGCGCTACCTTGCCGGTGTAATTGGCCGGCTCGACCTCGAAGTGCCAGCCATTGGGCTGATCCTTTGCGGTCCATTTGCGGGCCGGCACCGTCACGGTAAACGGCCGGGTATAGACGGTCGGATCGGTTAATACGGCTTCGTAGGTGTAGCGGTCGCCATCGTTGCTAAAAATGTAGCGCTCCTGGATATGGCCGTTTTCACTTATAAATTCGCCGGAGCGGCCGAACAAGGCTTTGCCGTTTTGATTGGTGACGTCCACCACCAGCGTGTTGCCTTCCCAATGGCCGCGCGAATCGCCGTTCCACAGCTTGATGTTGTCCGGCAAATGCGGCTTGCCATCCAGGTGAATGATGCGGGTGCCGGAGTTAAACTGGAACAACACATAACCCGGATATTGGCTGATTTCGTAACCGTGCCAAAACAAGGATTTCGGAATGCCGCCCGGCGCGCAGCGCGCCAAGGGTTCGATGTATTCCGGTTTGACCGGGTCGTGGAAATGCGCTTGAAAATCCTTGACCTTCTCCAGTGCCCAAGGCTGAAACGGCACCTGGCCGTCGGCAGGATCACTCACCCGGCTGGGCGCGCGTTCTTCGCGCGGACCTTTGGCTATCCGGTTGGGATTGGGGTCGTTTAGGATGCCGCCTTGCGGATCGGTAAAATTATTGTGATTGGCGATGGTGTTGGACCAATGGCCTTGCACATCTGGTTGGCCGTCGGCGGTTTTCGGGCCGGTCCATTTGCCGGAAACAATTTTCGGGAAACTCCTTTCCTGTTCGATGCCGGGGCCGCCGAGTTTTAGCGGTTTGGTAGCCGGTTGAGCCGGTTTCGCAGCCGGTGCGTCCGGTTTCTTTGTGTCGTCCGCAGCGTATAGGCTAGGCGCGGTGGTGAGCATTACGCTGATGGCCAGCCCGGAAACTAGCGCCGAGCGACTTGCATTAATTTGTGTCATAACGTCCTCGTCTGGTATCCGGCTTTAAGGTTTATTCGGTTTGGGCGGATACGCGTCGTCGTAGTCCAGCGTAAAGCGGTAGTCTTCGATCAACTGAAAATCCTTCTCCCGGTGCCGGTGCAGAATTACCGATAGATTCCAGGGCTTGCTGAATACCTTGGGGTCTTCGACGGTGGCTTTATATTCGACGGTGTTGGGGTCGATAAACGCCCATTTTTCGACGACATGCAAGGCATCGCTGTGATAATTTCCGGCCCGGTCAAACCAGGTTTTGTCGTTGAAGTGCTTGACGTCGACCACCAGCGTGTCGCCCTCCCAATGCGCGCGGGAGTCTCCCAGCCACCAGTCGTACGGGTCTTTAGGATGATCGGTTTCGTCGGTATGTATGGTCCGTACCGAATGACCGAACTGATGTACTAACGTTAGGTCTTGTTTGCGCTGGAAGATTTGAAACGGTTCCGGGTAATAAATGCCGCGTGGCACACCCAATGTGTAGCCTTTCAGGGCCGGGTCCAGCGTGTCGCGCGCCGCGAAGTTTTTCTTCTTTTGCTCCAGCGCGGCAGGCAAATAAGGCAGGTAATGGCCTTCGACGATGCCGGCGCCGGGCGGGGCGTCCTTGCGGTTGCTATGTGGCTCCAAATCGTAATCGGCGGCGCTGGTGGTTTGCCAGATACCGGAAAAGTCAGGCTTGCCGTTGGCAAGCCGGGGAATTTTAGGGTTGGCCGCACCAGCATCGCTGGTTGCCAGAAACAGCAAAATTAAGCCGCTGGCCAGCATCAGCCCGATATGCAGCGATGACGGACCGTTATTGGGTGAACTCATTGAGGGCATACTCCGTTATATTTCGTTAATTCCGATTTGTTTATTGAGCCTGTCCGTTACCTTGCGCTTGTGCGTCGGGTGCATCCTGAGCGCCGCCGGTTTTAACGCTACGGCCGTCGGACAGCACGGTAGTAACTGCATAGCCGAAGTCCTTGCCGTTCTTGGCGCGATAGCCTTGGATGGTGACTTCGCTGCCGACCGGCAGGCTGGCTTTGGTGATGCCTTTTTGTTTCAAGCTGAACGGTGCGCCGAACTCGAACCCCCAATTCTTGGCGCTACCGTCGGTTTGCTTGACGTCCAGATACAGCCAGCTATGCGGATTGACCAGTTCCAGCTTGGTGACCACGCCTTTTAACTCTATAGGTTGTTCGGCGTCGAACTCGGCGGAGAAGGCGTGGTGGGCATGGGCTGGCGGCGCTGTCAAGGAGAGTAGGCTGCCAACAAATATCACGCTTACCAGTTTGCCTTTCGTGTTCATTCGATATGTCCTCTGCTTATTCGCTAAAAAATCAAGCGTGGAAAATGGGTTGCTTAACTTTCCACGTCATCTCCCCCTAAGTTGCAAAAAATAGGCCCACAATCCATAACCATACGAGAGACAGGAGCAATTATTTAGCTAAGTCACTGTTTTAATTTTATTTACTTTACGAATGAAGACCCAGTTACGATCAAAAACACGAGGATGTTTTATTGGTGGGGACAACTGTTTTGCTGTTAACTCAGCAGCGAAACAACATCCTGCAAGCAATTGCTCAGCGGTATCCCCAAACCACGCATGCGCACCGAAAAACTATCTAGCGGCATCGCCGAAAGCGTTGGCTGCGCCGCGCCGGGATACAGGGACATCCACAAAGTGCTCGGCGGCACGCCGCAATCGCCGGTGCGCACCGCTGCACGCCTCGTCGGTACCTCCGCAGGACTTGGATGTACCGATGTATCACTCGGCGGTAACCACGAGAGGGTTTTGCGTGCCGCCCGGACACTCGGCCACGGGTCCGACTCTGGTTTAAGCGATCACCAGCATGTTTGACTGGTCGGTGCAGCCCAAGCCGGCCCGCATGAATTCGACGGGAAACTACCAGATTGGCGTGCGAATGGATTCGGTTCTTAGAGCCTGAATGAGAGGCACGTCTGCAACTGAGCTGGCTGCATCGACTAGCCAGTTCCGATACGATTCAACCAGTAAAAAACTGTCAACTTTTGAGAGTGGCGAACTGTCAAAATCGACCCAAACCTGCCTATCACCTCATACCATTCAATGCCAGCAATTCAATCACTCGCAGTCCTTTTTGCTTATCAAATTTCGTGGCATATTTACCAAATACAACCTAAAATTGTTATAACACTTACTCAATACCGAGATGGAAATGAAACCAATTAAGGAACTAGAGCTGGGCTTTGCTGACGCAGAAAATTACAAACGTCGTGAAAATAAAGATTTACTTAATAAAGTATTTATTCGTGACTCTCATTTAGAAGAGCTATGTCAGCCTAATGTTTCGTTTTTGATTGGGGAAAAAGGAACAGGCAAAACTGCATACTCCATTTACCTTTCCAATAACAACTATAAAGAAACTGTAGCGAGTACCAAGTATGTCAGGGAAACAGAATATCAAAAGTTTGTTTCACTAAAAAAGGAGAAACACTTAGCCCTTTCTGATTTTTCGAGTATCTGGAAGGTTATACTTTATCTGTTAATTGCGAAGCAAGTTCAAGAACAGGAAGGAGTCGTTTCCAAGTTATTGAATTACAATAAATTTGCATCACTAAATGCGGCGATTGATGAATACTACGCAAGTGCGTTCTCACCGGAAATAATTCAAGCACTTAGTTTTGTGCAAGAATCAAAGTTGGCTGCAGAACTTTTGCATAAGCATGCAAAACTTAAAGGCGAAGTAAAAGATGCAGTAACTTTTTCTGAAGGTAGATTTCAAATAAATCTATTCTATATTCAGAAACAATTTGAAGATGCTTTTTCCCAAATACGCCTCGCAAACAATCATATACTTTTTATTGATGGCATTGATATACGTCCATCATCGATCCCATTTGAAGACTATCTTGAATGCATTAAGGGATTAGCTAATGCAGTTTGGGAGATAAACAATGACTTTTTTCCAACTATTAAAGGTGGAAAAGGAAGAATGAGGGTAGTCCTCCTTATTAGACCAGACATTTTCGAATCTATTGGGTTGCAAAATCAAAATACAAAAATCCGCGATAACTCAGTATTTCTTGACTGGCGGACCGATTACATCAATCATCGGAGTTCCCAACTTTTTGAGGTGGTTGATCATATGCTTAGAATTCAACAATCAACACCTCTTAATAAAGGCGAAGCATGGGATAATTATTTCCCGTGGGACTCGCCAAACGTATTTGATCAATACAATGTGCCAACTTCTTTTATTAACTTTTTGCGTTGGTCTTATTACCGACCACGCGACATTGTCACCATGCTTGCGTTTTTAAAATCCAATTCAAATGGAAATGAAACTAAAGACAGATTTTCACTTGATGATTTTGAAAATCCGCATTTCCAAAGAGAGTATTCAAACTATCTTCTTGGCGAAGTAAAAGATCATCTTTCTTTCTATTATGGAGCGGATCAGTATGATATTTTTCTAAAATTTTTCGAGTACCTTGCTGGAAAAGATACATTTGATTATCAGGTCTATATAAAGGCATTCGACAGCCTGCAAAAACACATTAAATCAATTTCAGCGCAGCGCCCTAAATTCATGGTAACTGCAAATGATTTTCTTCAGTTTCTGTTTGATCTCAACGTTATTTGTTACATGGAACAAACTGAAGACAATAAGCCTTTTATTCACTGGTGTTTTAAAGATAGAAGTTACGCAAACATATCTCCGAAAGTAAAAACTGACGTACAGTATCAAATATTCTACGGACTCGCAAAGGCGCTGAATGTTGGAAAAGAGTTTAAGAAAAAGCGAGTATAACAGCGAGTCGCACTGACAAATTTTTCAAATAGCTTTTATATGGATTTAACCAGCACGTAGGATGCGGTAAACAAAGTGCACCGCATCGTTCGCGAGCGGTGCGATTCGTAAACTCACCACAGCCCGAATTTGTTTTTGAATTAAACATTTATAGCTAAATTTGCAGTCAGGTATCTGTTCTTGTGCGGACATACGCGACAGGAACATAGAAGTCTGCAACTAGCCGAACTCGCTCTTTCAGAATGATGGAGCTCGAAATTTTTCAATATTAGTGGCCCAAAATCTGGAGTTTTCCTCTTTTCGTAGCACCCGACAGAGGTTTGGTCGCTGGGACAGGCGCGAAGCTTTGGAAGGTCGATGACGCCAGTTTTATGGGCGGCAAAATTTGGTAGGTATAGCCTGCAAAAGCTTTAAGCTACATATCATGGTGCTTTTTATTATCGAGCAACAATGATCTAATCGGCTTGCGTGTAACCAAAGTAACGGCGCGTATTCCAATCAACAATTTATTCTCTGGCTGACCCATGCGGAAAACCCGAACCGTATTTTTATCAATCTGTTTTTTGACAATTGTTGGCTGTGGGCTGATCTACTCGGCGCTGCGCGCATCATTACCGACGGAAGACGGCAAACTGAAATTACCCGGCCTGGCTACGACTGTTAGCGTACGGAGCGATACCCTGGGTGTTCCTTCCATTGTCGCCCGCAACCGGGAGGATGCTTTTCGAACATTGGGTTATTTACATGCCCGCGACCGCTTGTTTCAAATGGAATTGATCCGTCGCAAGAGTGCCGGCCGATTGGCGGAATTGTTTGGCGCCTCAGCACTTAAGTTGGATCGTAAGCAGCGTACTTATCAACTTTCCAGAACCGCCGGTACCATAGTTAAGGATCTGCCCGCTACTCAACGTCTGACCTTGCAAGCCTATGTCGAAGGTGTCAATGCGTATATCCAACAAGCGCGGGTATTGCCGCCCGAGTTTCTGGTATTGCGGCACAGCCCGGAACCCTGGCGGGCCGAAGACAGCATCTTAGTGGCTTTGGGGATGTTTCAAACCTTGAACGGCCAGGAACAGGACGAGCGTATGGTCAGCGTGATGGAACAAGCACTGCCAGCGGATTTACTAACCTTTTTGACCCCCGATACCGATGCTTACGCCACGGTGTTGGTCGGCGGCCAGAACTCGCGGCGATTCAGTCAGACAATTCCGGTGCAGGCCATGGCGGCCTTGCCGGATGCTGACAGGCATCTGGCCCAAAATCACGTCGATGCCGACAATGTCGTTGCCGGCTCTAACAACTGGGTGGTTGCCGGCAGTAAAACAAAGGACGGTCGTGCCATCGTGGCGAACGATATGCATCTGGGTTTGGGGGTACCCAATATTTGGTATCGCGCGGATTTGACGTATCGGGATAAACATATTTACGGCGTGACGCTGCCCGGTCTACCGGCTGTTGTGGTCGGCGGCAATAACGACGTAGCCTGGGGATTTACCAACGTTACCGCCGATCTGGTGGATTTGGTGCGCCTGGAACTGGACACCGCCAATCCGACGCGTTACCGGACGCCGCAAGGCTGGCGCGAATTTGATCAACACATCGAGACGATAAAGGTTAAGGATGCCGCCGCTGAGGACATTACTTTACAAGACACCATTTGGGGCCCGGTTTCCGACCAGCTCTTGCTGGGCCAGCCGGTGGCGGTCAAGTGGATAGCGCTGGAACGGTATGCGGTAGACCTTGGTTTGCTGGAGATGGATAACGCGCAAAGCACCCGTCAAGCGATGACCATCATAAACAATGCCGGCGGACCGGCGCAGAATGTGGTGTTTGCCGATACGCAAGGCCATATCGGCTGGACGTACATGGGGCGTTTTCCAAAGCGAGTCGGTTTTGACGGTTTAGCCAGCCGCTCCTGGGCCGATGGGAATTTGGCATGGCAAGGTTATATTCCGCCGGACGAGTTGCCACGCTTAATGGACCCCTCCGAGGGTTTTATCGCCACGGCCAACAATAGAACCTTGGGCAGCGACTACCCGCATGTGATTGCCCACAATTGGGCACTGGGCTACCGGGCATTTCGCATCGCCGAATTATTGCGCGACCGCCAGGGCATAACCGAGCAGGATTTACTGGATATTCAACTGGATAGCCGCGGCGGCGCCTTGGATTATTTTCAGCAGCTGGCATTGGCGGAACTCCGCGACTTACCTGACAAAGAGTCTGACTTACAAGAGGTGGAACGGGCGTTGCAGGCCTGGGATGGCCATATGCGGGTAAGCAGCATTGGTGCCGCGTTTTTGCAGGAATTCAGAAAACGCTTGGCGGAAGAAGTGTTTGCTAAAGTGGTGGCCGCCTGCCGTGTGCATGATCCCGAGTTTCGGTACGCCTGGCGAGAAATGGAAACGCCGTTACGGCAACTGCTGACCGAGCGGCCTACAGGCTTGCTGAGCAGTCGTTATCATGACGACTGGCGACTGATGATTGTCGATACCATCCGCCAAACCCACCAGGCATTGCGCCGGCAATACCCGGAAACCGACTTGGCGAAACTCACCTGGGGGCAAACGCATGGCATGAGCTTGCAGCATCCTTTCAGCCGCGTCTCGCCTTTGTTGAGTAATGTGCTGGATATGCCGACTTTTGCCAGCGATGGTTGCGCCAGCGTATGTGTCAGAGTAATGGATAACGGCCACGGTGCCAGCGAAAGATTGGTGCTATCGCCGGCCCATCCTGCCGATGCTATTTTCCACATGCCCGGCGGCCAGTCGGGACATGTGTTGTCGCCACATTACCGGGACCAACAGCAATCCTGGCAGGATGGACTAGCCACACCCTTACAAGCAGATACCAAACCCGAGACCCTGTCTTTTGTACCCTGAGAGCCTCTAAAAACCCTCCCTCCGGCTAGCGTGATGTTAGAGGTCGCACTAACAAGGCTCAGGCCAAAAAGTTCTTCCACAGCGCAGCAAAGGGGAACCTTTGAGCGAAACCAGGAACCAGGATTTATCGGGAAAACGCCGCGATAAATCGCTCCCGTAATTTATCCATGCCCAGCACGGGCGCATCGCTAGTCGGCAGCATGCCTTCGGTCCATTGCCAATCTTTTATTGCATCCATTACCTTGCTATCGCGGCTGATCAAATGCACCAGCACATCGTGACTATCCGATTCGCCCGTAACGAACGGAGCCGGTTGGTGATCGCCCAGCACCAGAATCACCAGATTATCGTCGCCGTAGGTAATGGCGTAGGAGACGATATTCGCCAACGCATATTCAATAGACTTTCGATATTGCTCGCGGATGCGCTCAGTGTTTTGCCAGACTACTTCCGGGGTATCGCCTACTCGGGCTTGATTGAAGATGCTGCCATCGCCGACCTGGTCCCAGTCCACCAATTCCGGCAACGGTGTCCAGGGCGCGTGCGACGAGATCAAGGCCAACTCGGCCATCAGTGGTTGCCGGGCACCGGGTTTGCGCTCCAAGGCTTGCAGGGCCGATAGCGTGTATTGGTCCGGCATGGTGATCCAGTTGAAGGTTTGGCCTTTATATCCCAGGTCTTGAGCAGCATAGATGCGGTCGTAACCGAAGTATTTGCCTTGCGGCCAGTCCATCGTATGCGCGGGCTGTACCGCCACGGTGCGCCAGCCGCCCCGTTGGAACAGGCGATTCAACGATGGGCGCTGGCTCATTACCAAGCGGTCGTAGCGGGTCTGGCTATTGATCCATAAACCGGACATCAGGGTGCCATGCGCCAGCCAGCTGATACCGCCGTAGGTCGGCGAGGTCAGGTAAGCACTACGCGCCGACAAGCCGTTTGCGGCGAGATCGGTGCTGCTTTGTTGCAGCAACGGGCGGATGTGGGCAGCGTAATCGGCTTTGTCGAGCACGGTCCGGCCATACGATTCGATGAACACCACCAGCACATCCTTGCCTTTCAATTTTTCGAACAATACGCTGTCCGGTACTGCGGCATAAGGATCGCTATCGACGATGTTGTTGAAACTTTCCAGATCGGCTATGCCGCTGCGGATGCTGGCAACGTGCTGGGCCATTAGATCGTAATACGGTTTGCCGGCCTGTGGCCAGCCGGCGAAGGCGCAAGTGCTCCAAACCAACAGACCGGTTAATAAGGCCAGTCCATTGGCTTTCGCCGAACTTTGCAGCAGCGCTTGTACCCGGCGCAGCAAGGTGTTGGTCAACCAAAAAATACTCAGCAACAAGGCGATGAGCAAACCAGCGACGACGATGGCGCCAATTCGGCCAATAGTGCCTTGCAGCAAATTCATGCCGTCCGCCGGAAAGCGGGAATCTAGCACCGGGTTGAACGGTCGGTCGAAAACCTGGTATGCCGCGAGGTCGGCCAGTTTAAAGATGATCCCCGTCGCCAGCAGGCTGGCGGCGCACAGACGAATCAGTGAGCCTACCCAGCCCGTCGCCAGCAACGCCAGGCCGAGCAATAGCCCTTCCAGCGGCAGGTAAGCAAAAGCCTCCAATGTGATCGCGCTGAGGCGATTGGGAATAAGTAAAGCCACCAATACATAAATCACCGCGAAACTATTCAAACCGCTTGCGAAGTGAGCGCTCCGGTGACGATTGAAAATTCTGTTATCGCCTAGCATCTATATCCCCCCCGTAAGGCGGTTAAATTTGGGCGGCAAACGCGTTGCCGATAAAGTGAGTTTAAGTTTGCTGAGGCGGGCATGCTGGATCGGATGTGCTGATGAGTGTTTAGTATCGATAGTGCTTGTTAGCAAAAATAACGCCAAACTGGCACGGCTTCTGCTTGAGCTTGTCGATTAATCCGACTCAGCGATAGAAAAACATGCAACGAACCGAGAATGCCGCCTTAAATTTTCTGAAGCGCGAATTGCGCGCAATCGCCAAATTGGGCCTGGGCGTGCTGCTGATCGGTTTTGCTTTATTCAGTGTTGCTGAGGATTGGAAGCTTGCCGGCCTCTGGCTGTTTCGCGCCAGTCTGATCTGGGCTTATGTCTGCCTATGCGTATGGCGGCGCTTGGCATTGAATCGCGCTGGCGCGGAAGCACCGCTCTACGGCAAACTAGGCTGGGGCAACCGTTTAACCATCTTGCGCGGCGGCTGCATAGCGCTGACCGGCGGCTTTTTGTTTATGCAGCAAACACTTGCTACTTATCTATGGTTGCCGGCGCTGTTTTACACGCTGGCGGCCATCCTCGACCGCTTGGACGGCTTCGCGGCTCGCCGCAACGGACAGGTAAGCCTGTTGGGTAATGAATTGGATATTAGCTTCGATGCGTTGGGGCTGGTGATCGCGCCGCTATTGGCGATCGGTTTGGGGAAACTGCATATCTCTTATCTGCTGTTGAGCATGGCTTACTATGTTTATCGATGGGGCTTGCAGCGCCGCAGTTTACGAGGTTTGCCCTTACATGCCTTACCGGCTAATCCGCTGCGCCGCACGCTGGCGGGTTTTCAAATGGCCTTCGTCGCGGTGGCGCTTTGGCCGCTGCTTGACCCGAAGTTGACCGCTATCGCCGGCATTGCCTTCATGCTGCCGGTATTGTTCGGATTTGCGGCGGACTGGTGGGTGGTATGCGGTGCGTTAATGCCACAGATTTATCAGAATTTGGCGGAATGGAGCGAGCGGTATTTTCAGCCGGGCTTACGTATCTTGTTAGCGCTGCTGCTGTTTTTGCTGATGAGGGATGCAATCGATGCGGCGGACAAGCTGTTGGTTTTTGGCTTGCCGCTGGGCGCTACTCTGGTTTTGCTTGGCTTGGCCGGACGCTTGGGAGCGTTGATCGTGATCGTCTTGTTGGGTTGGCATTATCCGCCCGCTAGTAATCCTGTTCTGTCTTACTTGTTGATCTTCGCTGCCAGCTGGATTTTGCTGCTGGGCACCGGCCGCTATAGTCTGTATTCGTGGGGCGACGACTGGATTCAACTTTATGACGGGTCCTGATGACCTGGCTTAAGGCGCTGCCGATTTTGTTGTGGTTGCCGGCATTGCTGCTGGTTGGAGCGGTGTTTAATCAATTGCCTCTCGCCACTATCGCCGCGACTATCGGCACACTTTCTTTCAACCAATGGCTGGCCTGGCTAGGGCTGAATCTGGTCATTATCGTAATGGCGGCCCAGCGTTGGTGGGTGCTAAGTAATTTGCTGAAATTACCGGTCGGCGTTGGTCAGTTATTGATGATTCGTCAAGCCGGCCAAGCAGTCAATTTCATCACGCCCGGCCCGCAGTTCGGTGGCGAGCCTTTGCAAATTTTCTGGTTGTACAAGCGTTGCCATTTGCCGCTGCACGGGGCGCTGTTGGCATTGGGTCTGGATAGGTTTTACGAGCTATGGATCAACTTCACCATCCTGGTCCTGGCTGTGCTGCTGTTGCTGTTGCTGGCTTCGCCGGCCGGCGCTGTCGCCAACTGGCAGGAAATCCTGCTGAGTCTGACTACTATCTTGCTGACCTTGTCCCTATTTGGCTGGTTTATTTTAAAGCGGCCGGAACGGGTATTGGCTTGGCTCAAACGCCTGGCGCGGCGCTGGCAGCATCATCCGCGCTTGCAACACATCGAAACGCATTGGCAGCGCTTGGGTAGCGATTTAAAAGCTGCGGTAACGGCAGGTAAACCCGCTTTATTCAAAGCTTTTATATTCTCTCTGTGCGGCTGGGCAGGCTTGCTATTGGAGTTATGGCTGCTGCTCGGCGTGTTCGATTTTGCCCTGGATAGGTCCGCGTTTCTGGTTGTTTTGGTGGCGATGCGCCTGTCTTTCCTGTTGCCGCTGCCGGGCGGCGTCGGATCGTTGGAAGCGGCGCTGTTTTGGGCATTTCAATATTTGAGTTGGCCCGCCGAGGCGGCCATTGGCTTGATTGCGTTAATGCGTCTGCGCGATGCCATTATGCTCATCGGAGGCCTGGGTTGTTTGCGTTTGTTACAGGCAAGTCGGTAGAGTAAGTGCTTCCCTAAGGGCAGGTCATCAGCAAACACTGCCTGTATTGCAACAGCTGGCGCGCATTAACTCTGTTCAGTAACGGAATTTCTTCGTGATTTAAAACTACCCATCCAATTTAATTTGACCGTCATTCCCGCGAAAGCGGGAATCCAAAGCCCACCTAAGCCCACCTAGACTCCCGCCTGCGCGGGAGCGACCTCACCTAAAAGACCAGTTTTTAAATACGGCACGATTAGTGCTGTTTTGGGAAGCGGGAGCCTTGCTCAAGGTATCCGTTTTGATAACCCATAACCAGAGAGAAAATGCATGAAAAAAACTAGCTTTGTTGCCGGCCTGCTCGTTCTGAGCGCCAACACAGCCTTCGCTCAACAAGCCCCCAGCGACGCTCCCAAACCGCCGTTAGGCTTTTTCGTAACCAGCGTCGGTTCCGGTAAAGGCGCGGATCTGGGCGGCCTAGCGGGCGCCGACGCCCATTGCCAAAAACTGGCGACTGAAGCCGGTGCCGGCAACCGCACCTGGCGCGCCTATTTGAGCACCCAGGCCACCGCCGACCAACCCGCCGTCAATGCCCGCGACCGGATCGGCAACGGCCCTTGGGCAAACGCCAACGGTGCAATCGTCGCGAACGACGTTGCTCACCTGCACGGCGACACCGTGGAACTGGGCCAGTTGGGTAACAACGTACATCGCACCACCAACCTCACCGAAAAAGGCGCGCAGATCAACGGCGTGGGCGCTACACCAAACCAACACGACTTGATTACCGGTACCAAACCAGACGGCCGCGCCTACACCGATGCCGCCGACCATACCTGTAAGAATTACACCAGCAGCGGCGAAGGCTCGGTGCGTGTCGGCCACTCCGACCGCACCAACCGCGGCGCCACCGGCGGCAATGTCTCCTGGAACTCTACCCACGACAGCAAAGGCTGCAGCCAGGAAAACCTGGTCAGCACCGGCGGCGCGGGTTATTTTTATTGCTTTGCGGCGGATTAAGTTGGTTTGATAGGACGGTAAGAACAGCGTGTGTCCATCCAGCGCTTAGGTTGCTATTAAAAATGTAGGATGGGCTGACGAAAGGAAGCCCATCGTTCGCGAGTGATGCGTTCTGTCTACATGCTGGGTTTCGCGTTGCTCCACCCAACCCTGGCAAGCCAAATTAATGAGTTAATACCCAAAAAATGTTTCTTATAATCACCCATGAAAACAACACAAAACCTATTGCATAAAAAGCAGTGCAGATATACCTGAAATAACGGTATTCTATATTCAAATAGTCGTATAACGACCAGAACTGATCTTCCTCTGCCTTAGGGTTTTGATTTTTGCTACTGTCATTAAATCCAATACGCCGCTTTAAATCTTCGTAATCTTTAGAGCTTTCTAACTCCTTAGCACGAATATTATTTAGATGAAGCTTATATTTTTCTGTCATATACCTAGATAGATGATGTATGTTTCTTCTTGATCCAGTGTACTCGCCATAATCTTTGAAATCTTTTATTAACTCGGGAGCTAAAACTAGAAAAATAACATTACCGATAACAAAGCATAATGACGAATAAAAGAACACCTCCCAGGAGAATGGTAGCTCTATAACAAATTCGTACAAATTACCGTCGATAGTTATTTTTATGGATTCATTTATTTTCGACAATAACTTTGCCACAAGTGGAACAACAAATAACCATACATACGTTGAACTGATTATCTTGCTGTTTTGTATAGCGCGAAGTTTATCCCAATTTGTAAATTTCTTAGCCCACAAGGACATTTCTTGAATTTGACTACTGTATTTTTGCATAGTTATATTTGTCATTGTCTTTCCAATCTGATCTTAGCGGTAGGATGGGTAGAGCGTAAGCGAAACCCATCAAGTAAAAACTCCTGAACTTATTACTCCAAATTTAAATCATTTCCCAATCCCGCCTCTCCGCCCCACTTAGCCGGAATAATACCTCGCTTAACATATTGATGAAACGATGAATAAGGCCAATCCGCAGCGGTTGTGACATGCCCATGTTTTACCGGATTGAAATGAATGTAATCCACATGTCTGGCAAAGTCATTCTCGTCTTTTATTCGGTGCTCCCAAAATCGTCTTTGCCACTTGTGCCCTTTGGGTAGATTCCTCGCTCACTTTTTCGAATACGGCTGTTAGATATTTTCTCGCCGATTTCGATATGCCTGGAAAATTCGGATTTAATTTGTCGCCAACGCAAACTGAAATCATCGTCACCCTCAGGTAGGGTCCATATGGTATGGAGATGTTCTGGCAATATAACAATTGCTTCCATTGTAAATGGATGCTTTTGCTTAACCGTACGAAAGGATTCTCGCAAAATCTCAATATGATCCGTCAGTAGTGTTTGGCTTCTATCCGCCAGATTTACCGTAAAAAAGTAAGTGCCACCTTGGACTCGATGGCGACGGTATTCGGTCATTTTTATTTTTCAGGATAAATTTGAGGTTAGTGATGGGTTTCGCTTTGCTCTACCCATCCTACAAGGCCCATTGAGTTTAGACCAAGCCTAACCCAGTGAGTCATGTCTTGAAATGACAAAACTTTGTTTTCCAAGCACCCAAGCAACAGTACCAGGACCGTAGGATGGGTAGAGCAAAGCGAAACCCATCAAATGTTTTAAAACCATGACACTTTGTTTTCCAAACACCCAATCAACAGTATCAGTATCTCCAGCAACAATTATTTGCCAATCCGGAGTATTAAAGTCAGTCTTGGCAGGGCTAAAAAACATGGCATAAATAATGATATGAGTTTTCTTATATCAAGATTTTACAAAGAAAAGACTATGTTTCGTACCGAACGATTTTTGTCCGTGGTTAATCCTGGTACCGGGCGGCCCGCCTGGTATTTTTTGACCCGGGAAGGCCGCAAAGGGCCGTTTTCCTCTAAAACCAATGCGCAGGTGGCACTGCACCATTATATCGATAGCTGTGCCCGACAGGGACTTGCCAGCCGGCGTACGCGGTTGTTGGCCAACGGCTGATCGTTTATCGGTTTTGCCAGCTGTTGAATTGGCTGGATAAGAAAGCGCGGATGTCGGCGCAAGTCTTATCCCATCTGGGCTGGGCGGCATAGGCTTGCAAGGCGTTGGCGCCCAACCTAGCCAGCAGCTGCCTATCATGATGCAGGGTCTGTAACAAATCGCCCAAGGCGGCATGCTCCTTGGGTTCGATCAAATAGCCGTTTTCCCCCTCACGAATAATCTCCCAGGCGGCTCCTGCCGTGGTGCCGATTACCGGCAAGCCGAATTGCTGGGCTTCCACATAGACAATCCCGTAACTTTCGTAAGCGGACGGCATTACCAATAGATGATGTTGCCGGTACAAATCTGCTAACGCTTCACCTCGCACTGCATCGAGTAAGGACACGCTGTGCGTCAATCCGGCGTCTCGAACCAGGGTTTTAATCTGTGCGACGTAGCCGGGTTCCATATCCAGGCGTCCGGCTACGCTGAGCTGGTAGTCTTGTGCCGGCAGTTGGCCAAGGGCGTGAAGCAACACATGCAAGCCCTTGCGGCGGATGACGTTGCCCACTAGCAATATTCTTAGAGGTCCCGGCTCCAGAGCGCGGTTTAAGATACCTGCGCGATCAATGTTTACCTCGGCAAAGTTGTCGCCGGCCGGTACGGCAATACAGTGTGGCGGTAATTCGCCTGCCAGCAGCTGATTGATTTGGCTTAGTGTGGTTTGGCTGTTGGCGACGATGCCGTCCACCGTTTGCAAATAACAGCGCTCGATAAGCCGATACAGCCAGGCGCTGTGCCAAGGCGCTTGGTCTATGCTGGCTAGAAGATGCACCAGGGCAATTATGGGAATACCGATTTGTTTTCTGATGCGCCGATTCAAATAAAACACCGCCGGATGAACCATGGCATCCTGAATCAGAATATCCAGCTTGGCAGCGGCGACGTTTTTCATTAAATCACCGGTAATATTCTCGGCCAGCTGCCGCCAATAAAGGCGCGGCGGCAGGCTGATGATGCTGACTTGATCTCCCTGGCTTTGCAGGAAAGCTACCAGCTTGCGGTTGTACAAGTAGCCGCCGCTGACGCTATTCATATCGCCAACGATCAGCAAGCCGACATGCACGGTGTTACCGGATTAGAACGCCAGACGGTAAGCCGCCCAGCAGGTGGCGTTTTCCCAGAGTTTTACCCGCAATCTACCGGTTCCGGGTGGATTAACGGCGGCGGCGATTTTTTCGCAGATGATGCGGCTGAAATGCTCGATGCTGGGGTTCAAGCCGGCAAACTCTGGTTTTTCGTTGAGCATTTGATCGCGGAAGTCGGCGACGACGGCATCCAAAGCCGCTTCGATAGCGACGATGTCCACCAGATAACCATGTTGATCTAGTTGCTCGCCGTCGATACGCACTTCCGCGTTGTAATGATGGGCATGCGGCTGATTTTCGCTGCCCCAGTCGCCGCCGATTAAATAATGGTTGGCGATAAAGTCTCGGCTTACGGCTACGCTGTACATTTTGGGTTTCCTAATAGTGTTGGTTGCTAACCCCTCTTTGAAAAAGAGGGGTAGGGGGAGATTTTTAATAAATAAAAATGGCTTGTAAGACTTGTTCCGGCGCTTGATCCAGCAGCCTATAAATGTCTGCTGCTTGGTCGATTGGCATGCGGTGACTAATCAGTGCTTGCGGCTTCACTCGTCGAATCATCTGCCAAGCCTGCTGGAAACGTCGGGCTTTATCCCAGCGCCCGGATAGTTCCGGCGTAATACTGCTGACCTGACTGCTGATAAAATTGATTCGATTGCGATGTGCTACGCCGCCCAGTTGCACAGCTGCGGATTTGCTGCCGTACCAACTGCCGATCACGATCCGCCCGGTATAACTACTCAATTGGATAGCCAGATTCAGCGCCGCCGGTGAACCACTGACTTCGTAGATCAGATCAGCGCCTGAATCCGACGTTACGGGTAATTCCACGGGCAAGCGTAAAGCGTCTTTCAAGTCGGCTATTTGCGAGTCAGACTTGGGATCGAAACTTCGATGCACCCCCAACCACTCGGCGTAATTGCGGCGTTTGCCGATTTCATCCAAAGCCAGCAACTGCGCCAAGGGAAAACGGGCCAGCACGCTGGATAGCAATAAACCCACAATGCCCTGCCCCAACACCGCGACTTTTTCCCCTAGAGCCGGTCTGCCATCCAGTACCAGATTAACGGCAGTTTCCATGTTCGCGAGAAATACCGCCGCTTCCGGTTCAATATCATCGGGCAAAGCAAGCAGTTGATCCGCTGTAGCGATAAAGTGACTGGCATGCGGTTGAAATGAAAACACGCGCTTATTCAACCAAGCGGCATCGACACCCGCGCCGACTTGTTCGACGCTGCCGACACAGGCATAACCATATTGCAAGGGATAAGCGGCTTGCTGCTGCAATACTGTCAATGAAGCGTCCAGCGTGATATCTGTCGGCAACTGCCCCCGATAAACCAGCATCTCGGTGCCGGCGCTGATCGCCGAGCACAGAGTCTTTACCAACATCTGCACGGGCTCCAGCGGCGGCAAGCGCTGCTCGCGGATTTCTACGGCACGCGGATTGGTAAACCAAAGCTGACGAGTTTTCACGCTAAGGCCGGCTCCCGATAATGCAAATTGCCCCACATGATCAAATCCTCGCCCAGCATCTGCGAATGCAGCGGGCGAATTTGCGGTAACTGGCTTTTGCAGCCTAAATTCAGATTGCCGACACCCTTGTAACCGCCCACTAAAGTGGGGGCAATGGTCAATACCAGCGCATCGGCCAGTTGCGCTTTTAAAAATGCGGTGATTACCTGGCTGCCGCCTTCCACCATCAGCGTCCGGATGCCTTTTTCCCAAAGCCGTTGCAGCGCTGCGGACAAATCGACACGGCCCTCATCGTCACCGTCAAGGGTGATGATTTCGGCATTGCCTTCAAATTCGCCATCGGGTTTTAAACGCGTTAACAACCAACATTCTTTGTCGGCGCGTTGGCACAGGCGAGCGGTCGGCGGTGTGCGTAACCAGCTATCCAACACAATCGGTTGCGGATTTTTTCCAGAACATTCACGCACCGTCAATTGCGGATCGTCAGTCAACACCGTACCGATTCCGACCAGGATGCCGTCGTGCAGGCTGCGTAGCTGATGAGTCAGGCGCCGCGATTCGTTACCGCTCAAACCCAAGGTTTCACCGGCGCGGGTGGTGATGCTGCCGTCCCAGCTTTGCGCGTAACTCAGCGTGACAAACGGCCGTTCGGCTGATTCGGAAAACGCTTGTTGGGCGGTCAGCCAGCGTTCAATCTGCTGGTTCACAATCATGCGCGGTTCTCACGCTTACCCTGGTAGCGGCAGGTTTGACTTTTAACAAGTGGTCCATGCGCCGGACTTTGGTCAGCAGATAGCCTTCGTTGTCCGCATTAACCGTGGCTTCCAACGGAAAACGGGCGTTGACCCGGATACCTTCGCTTTCCAAAGCTTGAATCTTTAACGGGTTGTTGGTCATCAGCCGTATCGATTTGACGCCCAGCTCTTCCAGGATGCGGGCCGCCAAGGAATAATCCCTCTCATCGGCGCCGTGGCCCAACAATAAGTTGGCATCGACGGTGTCATAACCCTGGTCTTGCAGGTTGTAGGCGCGCATTTTTTGCAACAGGCCGATGCCGCGTCCTTCCTGACGTAGATAAACTAAAACGCCGGCGCCTTGGCTGGCGATCAATTGCAGCGAGCGATCCAGTTGTTCACCGCAGTCGCAACGTCTGGAACCCAACACATCGCCGGTAAAACATTCGGAGTGGATGCGCACCAATACATTTTCTGCGTCGCTGACGTTGCCCATCACAAAAGCCAGATGTTCTTTGTTATCCAGGGTATTGCTGTAGTAGCAGAGTTGAAAATCGCCATACGCCGTGGGAATGCGAGTGCTGACGAGTCGGGAAACGGTAGGTTTGGACATGGTGTTTAATAAGTGCTCAATCCCTTTCATGAATCAATTTATGTGCCAGCTCTCAAGTGTTTGTTTGGCATACGAATTAGCGAATAACCCGCAACAATACTGCTGCCTCACGCACAGCAACTGTTGATCATGTGCTGACTTATCAACTATCGGGAAGCACCAGCCGCGCACTTTTTTAGCATTGGAAGCCGAAATTCAGGAAAAACCACCTGCTCAAGGCCGAAACTGGCTCAAGCGCTTAACCGCTTCATGCAGAGTCGCATCGTCTTTAGCGAAGCAAAATCGAATCAACCCTTCGCCGGCAGCGCTTTGGTAGAACGAACTACCCGGAATGCTGGCAACACCGGTCTGCTCCAATATGGCCAATGCAGCGGCCTTGGCCGTGGGATAACCGAAGCGGGCGATGTCGGCCAACACATAGTAAGCACCTTGCGGCACTAGCGGCGTCAAACCGGCCTCGTGAAGGCCTGAACAAATGATGTCGCGCTTGCGTTGATACTGTGCTCTTAGCTGCTGAAAATATTCCGGCGGCGCCTGCAAACCCGCGGCCGCCCCGTATTGCAAGGGCGACGGCGCACACACGTAAAGTAAATCATTAACCAGGTTGATCGCCTGCGCCAATGCCGGGTCGGCAACAGCATAGCCCAGGCGCCAACCGGTAATGCTAAAGGTTTTGGAAAAGCCCATGATGCTGACAGTGCGCTTAGCCAGGTTGCCGACGCTAGCCGGGGAAATATGGGGCACGTTGTCATAGGTGATGTATTCGTAGATTTCATCGGAAATCACCAGCAAATTATGCTGTTCGGCTACTCGTTCGATGATTGCCAATTCGGCGGCGTTGAACAGCTTGCCGCTCGGATTACTGGGGGTGCAGACCACGATTGCCCGGGTATTGGGTTTTAAGGCGGCACGCAACGCCGCTTCGTCAAGCGCGAAATTCGGTGGCGTCAACGTTAAAAACTGCGGTTCCAGTCCGTTGAGCAAAATCGTATTCAGATGGTAGCCGTAGTAAGGCTCCATCAGCAGAATGCCGTCTCCGGGATTTAATAGCGCGGCCAATGTGGCTGCGAACGCGCCCGTTGTGCCGCCACTAATCACGATCTGGCTATCCGCATCGACTTCCAAACCATTGTCGCGCTTAAGTTTGCCGGCAATTGCCTGTCGTAATGGAGGGACGCCTTCAGAAGGCGTATAGGTGTTGAGGCCGTCTTGAATGGCCTTGATTGCACCGTCTCGCACCAATGCCGGAGCTGGCAAATCGCCCAACCCTTGCCCCAGGTTAATCCCGCCGACGCGTTCGCATTCACGAGTCATTAAACGGATATCGGATGGCTGTAAATTGGCAATCCGGTTAGCAGCGAGAAAAGTCATCGGCAAATTCTGCAAAAGTCAGTTAAAAAAGAAGCGCCTTATCGGCGCTTAAAGGGAGGAGAGCCCTAGATACGTTAAAAGCGCCGCGACCAGCCGAATTGCAAGGAAAACTGGCTCATCGACAAATCAATTGATTGGCCGGGACTCAATGGATTTGGGCCGTTGATGGTTTTCTGCGGCGAATACATGAAAGCGAAACTGAGTTCGTCCTGTTTGCTAAGCGCGTGACTTAAGCCGCCGGTCAAGTGCCAGTCTTGCACACCAGGCGCCAGAATATTGAACAGTACCTCGGAACCCTCGATGGGTTGCTGCCCATAACTCAGGCCACCGCGCCAAATCCAATCCTGGCTTTGCTGCCACTGTACGCCGGCTTTATAAATCGTCATATCGTTCCAGCCAAAACCTCGGCCATCGGCATGCCCCAGCAGATTGCCTTGAAAGGTGTTGCCAACCGATTTAATCTCGCTATAGCGAATATGCTCCACATCAAAGTTGGCAGTTAGGGCTTTATTGACATCCCAAGACAAACCGACATTGAAGCTGTCGGGAATATCGAAACCACCGCCCTGGGCAAATAAGCCCGAATAGCGTTCAAACTTGGACATATAGATGCGGCTTTTGTAAGAAGCACCCAGCCGCAGCCCTGGCACCAATTCAGCCAAACCGCCTACCCGAAAGCCGGCACCAAACGAATAATCGCGCCCCTGATCAGACAAATGATCCGGCTCACTGGAGAAACCAAAATGACCGAAGGTACTCAACCCCCTGGCCTTGAAAGTCTGCGCAGCGAAAATCGGCGAAATCCCTACCGCATAACGACCATTGGCGAACGAATGCGCGTAGGTGCCAACGATAAAAGCCTGCGCCATGTCGATGCCGGTGCGGCCTGCGCCGAAAGCACCGTTAGCGCCCGTAAACAAACCGTTGCCGTTGACCAGCGGTTTGTAATCGGTGTTCATACCACCATTTCCGTACATAGCTAAACCTAGGGTTTGTTCGGCATCTAATTTATAACTCCAGCCCAAGGTCGGCACCGGGAAATACTCACTGTCACTTTCCACCGATCCGGTGGCCAGCATGCCGCCGCCGTTGACGCGGTACTCGCGATGCGGGCTAAACAATTCAAATTCCAAATCCAGGCGATCGCCCACATAAGCCAGACCCGCCGGATTAATCGCCGAGATAATTGCATCCTGCGCAAAGCCGGTACTGGCTCCCGCCAAGGCTTTGCTTCTGGCACCGTAACTGTGGGCAAAATAGCCGTTGGTCGCACTCGCGGTAGACACGCAAACGGCAATCGCGGTAACTGCGCCCAGCCATGGCAGAAATGTTTTTGACAAAGTCATATAAGGTTCCCAAGTGAAAAGCTTATGGAAATTCTATCCAGCGCTAAACTCTCTTTAAAAACGATATATTTCGATGTGTATTTCAGATATTGGCATAAAGACATCAGGCACCACATATACTCCGGCGCACTCCAAATCTGTTTTTTTTGATCCGCCCCGTCCAGCTACGCCCCCTGATTCTGCATAAACACCTGAACAGCAAACGTTGCTAGCTGAGCAGCAAATCGCCCTTCGCATCAACTGCCCACTCTCCCGCATTTTGGGGCTTACAGATTAGCGGCACAGGTCTTGCTGAACACCCACCAATCGGAATAGAGCAAACCACTAATCACGGAAGCATTTGCCAACAGGCACACATAGGTGGCAGGCAGCTATTTGAACCGTACCGAACCACGCTTCAGCACAACTTATTTCAAACAGACAGGAGTTAACATGCACAAATTGCTATACCCAACGGCTGGCTTAATCGCGCTTATTTTCACGGGTTGTAGTTCGCTGCATCAAGACAGCATCAAATTAGCGAGCGATACCGCCGGCGTCGCGAACCTCAAATCCATCGAATTTACCGGCGTAGGTCGCTGGTACCAATTTGGACAAGCGCCCAATCCCGACTTGCCTTGGCCGCCTTTCGCGGTGAAAAACTACACTGCAGACATCAATTACGAAACCGCCAGCGCTCGCGTGCAAATTAGCCGGTTACAAGAGATCGAGCCGGGAAGGAATCGACCACAACCCACCGAGCAAAAAGTTGACCAATACGTCAGCGGCGCGTTTGCCTGGAACGTTGCGCAAGCAGCCGCTGGTGCGACTAATCCAACGCCCAATATCACCCCGCAACCGACAGCGACTGAAGAACGGGCCGCAGAAATCTGGGCCACTCCGCAAGGCTTTTTAAGAGCGGCACAAACCCATCAGGCCAAAATCGAAGACAAAGGCGACGACAGCGAAGTCTCGTTCACGTTGGACGGCAAATATCGCTATGTGGGGACGCTGAATGCCAAGCACCAACTGACCAACGTCAAGACCTGGATCGACAACCCGGTACTTGGCGATACCTTGGTGGAAACCCAATACAGTGACTATAAGGCATTTGACGGCGGCCAATTTCCTAGCCACATCGTGCGCCTGCAAGGCGGTTATCCGGTATTGGATCTGAACGTAAACACGGTAAAAGCCAACCCGGCAGTTGACATTTCGCTACCTGCCGAAGCAGCCAAGAAACCGAACATCATCGTCGCGGCCAACAAACTCGCCGAGGGCGTGTATTATTTGACCGGCGGTACCCACCATAGCGTGGCCATCGAGCAGCTTAACCAGATCGTCCTGGTCGAAGCGCCGCAAAACGAAGAACGTTCCCTCGCTCTGATCGAGAAACTTAAGGAAACCATCCCCAACAAGCCGATCAAAACTGTAATCAACACCCACGCGCACTTTGATCACAGCGGCGGCTTGCGCACCTTTGTCGATGCCGGCGCCACTATCGTCACCCATCAACCTAACCAGGCCTATTACGAAAAAGTCTGGTCTGTTCCCCACAGCATTAACCCCGACAATCTGGAGAAGTCCAAAAAAACCGCAAACTTCATTAGCTTTGACGGTAAGCAGGTCATTTCTGACGGCAAACGCAACATCGAAATTCATGCTTTGGCCGGGAACAGTCACAACGACGCATTCGTTGCTGTGTATTTGCCGAAGGAAAAGATATTGATCGAGGCCGATGCTTATACCCCGCAAGCAGCCAACGCACCGGCACCGACTTCCGTGAACCCTTATTCTCTAAATCTGTATGAAAATATTCAAAAGCTGAAATTGGATGTTGGGCAGATTGCCGCGTTACACGGTCCGCGAGTGGTGACCTTAGCAGATTTGCGCAACGCCATCGGCATAACCAAAGCCTCGCGATAAGCACGCAAAGAATTGAGGCAATGGCTCAAGGCCGGCGCCTCAATCTCGGCAAAGCAGTTCTAATTTCGGCATATTAATTTCAAATAATATCGTTTTATTTAACAGGTAAAGTTCGATAACCTTTTTGTCCATAGCAATACCCATAACCTTGGACGTTTGATTCAGAAATCTTTCCGTCGCAACTCATGTGGCTCTCTACCCTAGAGTTTACTGGATCAGATCATATGCCGGGTCGGTAGGAAACATAAAGCACCGACCACAGTTCAATCTGTTGAAACACAGTCGCTGAATAATTTCTTAATACACTAATGGAAACTTACCTATGCCTTTACAGCAATTAGTCGAATACTTTAACGATAGGCTGGAACAGGAACATAAAAATGGCTTGCGCCCCTTTATTCTGGAAAATGGCGCGGTGCGCGGCGTATTCGGCCCGATTCTCATCGGTAGCCGACTATCGCCTATCCGCGAAACACTGCGCAGTGCCAATGTTATTGGCCAGATCGCCCAATTGAGCGTAACAAGCAACTCATCGCAAACCATACAAAGCAGTGAGCTGGAAAATATTCTGAGCTTACCCACGGAAGAACCGGCACAGGCCGAGTCGATCATCAACTTCGACCGCCTGTCCCGAGCTGTACATATGCTCAATTACCTACCGCAAGCCCATCTCGACGAATTGCTGTTTCTGGAAGTCGACCCGCGCCATATTCTTGGGGTAAAAGAAGATCATGGCGCGTATTTTGAGGAGGTTATCGTCGCTTGCGGCCTGAAAACTGCCAATGTAGCGATTTCACTGACCGCAAATAACGCTTATACCGGTTTTTACCAATCGTTATTAAAGGGCTTGCACAATTATCAGCGCCGCGGCTACCGAGTAGCGCTGAAGTTTGATTACCATACACTGGAAAAATCGGCATTCGAGCTGATTACCAAAGCGGCACCCGACTTCATCGGTTTGTCAGCCCTGCATTTGGATCGAATCCGAGATAACAAACTGTTGGAAAAACTTCAACATTTCAACAGTCTATCCAGATCTCTAAATAGCCGTAGCATCATGCTGAATATTGACGATAAAAAAACGGCGGTTTTGGCTCGCAAAACCGGCTTTGACTTGGTACAGGGGCATTATTTCGAACAAGCACTTGATATCAGTGTGGCTAGCTGACTTCCCGATACTCGGGCAAACTCAGGATTGTTTCTGTCCTCTCACCATACGGATAATTACCCCGGCGCAAAAACGCCTTGATCGCGTGTTTAACATCTTCAAATCCGGAGAAAGGTGTGAACCATCCTGTATAGCCGGTGGTTTGAACGCCAGTCATTAGAGACCTTGGTAACAACCGCCCCTGCCCCACTATCAACACTACGCAGCCAATCACTGCTGAATATCAAGCAATACCACGCAACAGCCGTCGCCAAACCTTTTAAAAACAACACCCTGAAACTTGGCATGTAGAGTGCTTAATTAAACGCATATTTAAATCACCAATTCCAATTTCTGCATCCTAACTATCCAGCATGGCGCATGACTAACCTTAAAACCAAGTCGGAGAAAACTCGCGACCGGCTGTTAACCGCCGCCAGCCGGATTTTTGCCGAGAAAGGCTATCAGGACGCGACCATCGCCGACATATGCGAACAAGCTCAAGCCAATATCGCCTCGGTGAATTATCACTTCGGCGACAAGCAAACCCTGTATCTGGAAGCCTGGCGCCATGCCTTCAACCACGAACTCGGCCAGTATCCGCCCGACGGCGGCGTGTCGCAGCAGGCACCCGTGGAACAGCAGCTGGCCGGGCGTATCAAATCGTTAATTCGCCGCTTGGCCGACGACGACTCGTATTCGTTTGCAATCATTCATAAGGAAATGGCGCAACCGACCCGTTTGCTGGCGGACATTCTGGAAAAGGAAATCAACCCGCAGCGTCAACAAATGTTCGGCTTGCTGCGCGAATGCCTGGGCCAAGACGCCAGCGAGCAACAATTGCAATATTGCCATGCCAGCATCATGGGCCAATGCTTTCAATTGCTGCGTCTGAAACAAATGCAACAGGCCCGGCCGCAGCTCGCCCTAGCCAGCGATCTGAGCGACATCGGCGCGTTTGCCGAGCATGTGGTGGACTTTTCGCTGGCCGGCATCCGCGCCATCCGTTCGCAAACTTTACCTAAGCGTATCCAAGCATGAACCAAGACATTCCCGATTTCCCCTCGTCGAGCAAGCGCCGGCCCTGGTTGTGGACCGGCGCAATATTAGTGGCGAGTCTGGCCGGCGCCGGCGTCTATTTTCAGCATAGCGAAGCCGCCCCGGATACCAAAGCCGAGCGCGGCGGCGGCAAAGGCCGGCGCTTTTTTGAACAACAAGATGCTCCGGCCGTCGTCGCCACCCAGTCCGCCAGCAGCGGCGATTTTCCGGTTTATCTGAACGCGCTCGGCACCGTCACCGCATTGCGCACCGTCTCCGTCAAACCCCGTGTGGACGGCGAACTGGTCAAAGTGGCGTTCAGCGAAGGGCAGATGGTCAAGGCCGGCGACTTGCTGGCCGAAATCGACCCGCGGCCGTTCCAGGTGCAATTGCAACAGGCCCAAGGCCAGTTGCTACGCGATCAGGCGCTGTTGAAAAACGCCGAGCTGGATCATGCCCGTTACGAAACCTTGCTGGCTCAAGACTCCATAGCTGCCCAGCAAACCGTCACCCAGGCGTCGCAGGTCAAGCAATATCAAGGCAACGTGGAAATGGATCAGGCCTTGGTCGATAGCGCCAAGTTGCAACTTGGTTACGCCAAACTCACCGCGCCGATTTCCGGCCGGGCCGGCCTGCGGCAGATCGACCAGGGCAATATCGTCCGCGCCAACGACGCCAACGGTCTGGTCGTCATCACCCAATTACAGCCGATCAGCGTAGTGTTCACCTTGCCGGAAGACAAGTTGCCGGAAGTGGTGAAGCGTTATCGCGACGGCCAGACGATTAACATAGAAGCGTACGACAGAGGCGGCAAACTAAAATTGGCCGAAGGCAAACTCACCGCGCTGGACAATCAAATCGACCCGACCACCGGCACCATCAAACTAAAGGCGCAATTCGACAATCACGAGCAAACCCTGTTCGCCAATCAATTCGTTAACGTGCGCATGCATCTGGATACCTTGCACGGCGTCACGCAAATACCCAGCAACGCCTTGCAACACGACACCCAGGGCGCGTTTGTGTACGTGGTCGATGCCGAGAATATTGCCCATTTGCGTCGCGTCGAACCCGGTCCCAGCGAAGGCGAAAAAGTGGCTATCGAAAATAATCTGGCACCCGGCGAACAACTCATCCTCGCCGGCATAGACCGGGTCAAGGATGGCGCGGTGGTGGATGTGGCCGAGAAAGACGGCCAAGCGGTCGCCGCCAAACCGGAATTGCAACCCAAGCCGGAAGACGAATCCGGCAAACGCCGGCGGCGCGGATAAATTATGAGTCTTAGCGATCCGGGCAAGGCCGGCTTCAATCCTTCGCGCCTATTCATCCTGCGTCCGGTAGCCACCTCATTGTTGATGGTGGCTTTGTTGTTGGTCGGCATACTGGCCTATCGGCTGTTACCGGTCTCGGCGCTGCCGCAGGTCGATTATCCAACCATCCAGGTCACCACCCTGTATCCCGGCGCCAGCCCGGAAGTGATGACCTCCATCGTCACCGCGCCGCTGGAACGCCAGTTCGGGCAGATGCCCGGCTTGACGCAAATGAGCTCCACCAGCTCCGGCGGCGCGTCGGTGATTACCTTGCAGTTTAACTTGCACTTGGATCTGGACGTTGCAGAGCAGACCGTACAAGCCGCGATCAACGCCGCCGCCAACTTTTTGCCCGACGATTTGCCGCAAGCGCCGATTTACAGCAAGGTCAACCCGGCCGATACACCAATCATGGCGCTGGCGGTCAGCGCCAAATCGCTGCCCTTATTTAAGGTAGAGGATCTGGTCGATACCCGGCTGGCGCAAAAAATCGCCCAATTACCCGGCGTCGGCATGGTCAGCATCAGCGGCGGCCAACGGCCGGCGGTACGCATCCAGGCCAACCACAAAGCGCTGGCCGCTTACGGCATTAGCCTGGAAGACCTGCGGAGCGCGATTGCCGCTGCCAACGTCAATCAACCTAAAGGTTCGATCAACGGCCCCACCCGCGCCGCGACCATCGACAGCAACGATCAATTGCGTTCGCCGGCCGAATACCGCGAGCTGGTGGTCGCTTACAAAAACGCCGCGCCGGTCAAACTGGCGGACGTGGCGGAGGTCGTGGACGGTGCAGAGAACGTGCGGCTGGCCGCCTGGGCCAACGACAACGCGGCCGTCATCATCAACATCCAGCGTCAGCCCGGCGCCAATGTCATCGAGGTGGTGGACAGGATTCAGGAACTACTGCCCAAACTGCAAGCCTCGCTGCCGCCCGGCATAGAAGTCAAAGCGTTAACCGACCGTACCGTGACGATCCGCGCCTCTGTGCATGACGTGCAATTCGAATTGCTACTGGCCGTGGCGCTGGTAGTGATGGTGATATTCCTGTTCCTGCGCAATATCCCGGCCACCATCATTCCCGGCATTGCGGTGCCGCTGTCTCTAGTAGGCACCTTTGCGGCCATGTATCTAGCCGATTTCAGCATCAACAATTTAACCCTGATGGCACTAACCATCGCCACCGGCTTCGTGGTGGACGATGCCATCGTGGTGATCGAAAACATCTCCCGCTATATCGAGCGCGGCGAAACACCCTTGCAAGCGGCTTTGAAAGGCTCCGCGCAGATCGGCTTTACCATTATCTCGCTGACTTTTTCGCTGGTGGCAGTATTGATTCCGCTGCTGTTCATGTCGGATGTGGTGGGCCGGCTGTTTCGGGAATTTGCGATTACGCTGGCGGTAGCGATCTTGATTTCGGCAGTGGTGTCCTTGACCCTGACGCCGATGATGTGTGCCAAACTGCTGCGCCCCAGTGCCGGCGGCCATAAAGAAGACGAAATCGGCGATGACTGGTTCGGCCGTTTGATCAAGAGTTATGGCCGCAGTCTGAGTTGGGTAATGCAACGGCAAACGGCGACCTTGCTGGTGTTTTTCGTCACCGTGGCATTGACCGCAGCGATGTATATCTGGATACCGAAAGGCTTCTTCCCCAGCCAGGACACCGGGATCATTCAGGGTTTTTCCGAAGCACCGCAAAGCGTCTCGTTTCCGGCAATGGCCGAGCAGCAGCAAAAGTTGGCAAAGCTGATCTTGGAGGATTCAGCCGTGGAGAGCCTGTCCTCGTTTATCGGCGTCGATGGCGTTAACGCCACGCCCAATAGCGGCCGGTTTTTGATCAACTTAAAGCCGCACGATCAACGTCCATCGGCCAACGAGATTATCGCCCGCTTGAAAACCCGTTTGGCAGAATCGCCCGGCAGCGTGTTGTATCTGCAACCGGTGCAGGACTTGACAATGGAAAACCGGGTCAGCCGCACTCAATACCAATTTACCCTGGAAGGCTCCGACATCGACGACTTGAACGGCTGGACCGGCAAGCTGGTGGAGGCCTTGCAAGGCCGACCCGAGTTTGCCGACGTGGTCAGCGACGTGCAGGACCAGGGCCGCCAAGTGTTTGTGAAGATCGACCGGGCTACGGCCAGCCGGCTGGGTGTCAGTACCGCAGATGTGGACAACGCCTTATACAGTGCCTACGGTCAACGCCTGGTCTCGACCATTTTCACCCAGGCCAATCAGTACCGGGTGGTATTGGAAGTCGACCCGGCCGAGCAGACCGGTCCGCAAGCCTTGAACGAATTGCGCATACCCTCCACCAACGGCACGCAAGTACCGTTGTCGGCCATCGCCGAACTGTCGGAACGGTCAACTACGCTGGCGATCAGCCATCTGGACCAGTTCCCGGTGACGACCGTGTCGTTCAATCTGGCCCCCGGTTATGCCCTGGGGGATGCGGTGGCCGCCGTCGACGCGGCCAAAAACGAGATCGAATTACCGCTAGCCATCCGCAGCGAATACCAAGGCGCCGCGCAAGCCTTCAAGGCCTCGCTGGGCAACACGCTGTGGCTAATCCTGGCGGCTATTGTTACCGTGTATATCGTGTTGGGCGTGCTCTATGAAAGTTACATTCACCCCATCACTATTCTGTCCACCCTGCCCTCGGCCGGCGTAGGCGCGTTGCTGGCGCTGCAAGTCTCCGGTGGCGACCTGGGCATCATCGGTATCATCGGCATCATTTTGTTGATCGGCATCGTCAAGAAGAACGCTATCATGATGATCGACTTTGCATTGGAAGCGGAACGCAAGCAACATCTGCCGCCCGAGCAAGCCATTTTTCAGGCTTGCCTGTTGCGCTTTCGGCCGATTTTGATGACCACCCTGGCCGCGCTATTGGGTGCCTTACCGTTGATGTTGGGTAGCGGCGTCGGTTCCGAGCTGCGCCATCCGCTGGGTATTACGATGGTCGGCGGCTTGCTGCTTAGCCAATTGTTGACGCTGTACACCACGCCGGTGATTTATCTGGCCATGGACAGGTTGGCGCAGCGGGCTAACGCCGGTCTGGGATTGAATCAAGTAGAACAAGCGGCAGAGGACCCAGGCCAGCCATGAACCTGTCCGAATTATTCATCCGCCGCCCGGTCGCCACTACCTTATTGACCATTGCCATTGCCTTGTGCGGCGTGCTGGCGTTTTTAAACCTGCCTATCTCCTCGCTGCCGCAAGTGGACTTTCCGACCGTATCGGTGCAGGCGCAGATACCCGGTGCCAGCGCCGAGACCATGGCCGCGACGGTGGCCACGCCGCTGGAACGGGCACTGGGCCGGATCGCCGGCGTCACGGAGATGACCTCCAGCAGTTCCCAAGGCTCTACGCAAATTACATTGCAATTTGATTTAAACCGCGACATAGACGGTGCCTGCCGCGACGTGCAGGCCGCGATCAATGCCGCCGCCAGCATGCTGCCCAGCAATATGCCCAATCGGCCCAGCTACCGGCGCGACAATCCGTCGGATTCTCCGATTCTGATTCTGGCACTGACCTCGGACAGTTTCACGCGTGGCCAGATGTACGATTCTGCCTCGACGATTCTGCTGCAAAAAATTTCGCAAATCCCCGGCATAGGTCAAGTGCAGATCGGCGGCGCGGCGCTGCCGGCGGTGCGCGTGGAACTGAATCCCAACGCGTTGAGCAAATACGGCATTGGCCTGGAAGACGTGCGCAGCACCATCACGCAAACCAACGTCACTCGGCCCAAGGGTGTAATAGAAAATGCCAATACCCGCTGGCAGATTCAAGCCAACGACCAAGCCCGCACCGCCTCCGAATATCTGCCGCTTATCGTCGCATATCGCAACGGTGCACCGGTGACGATTGCCGACTTGGGCGAAGCGGTTGATTCGGTGGAGGATTTGCGAAATACCGGCTCCAAGAACGGCAAGCCTTCGGTGCTGCTGATCATTCGTAAGCAACCCTTGGCCAATGTCATTCAGACTGTCGATCAGGTCTTGGCCGTGTTGCCACAGCTACGAGCGGCATTGCCCAGTAACATCGATCTTTCGGTGGTCGTGGACAGATCCTTATCCATCCGTGCATCCATTACAGAAGTCGAACACGGCCTGTTCGTCGCGGTGGTGTTGGTCATTCTGGTGGTGCTGGTGTTCCTGCGTAACCCGCGCTCGGCGGCGGTACCCATCGTCGCGGTACCGGCCTCCCTGCTGGGTTCATGTGCGGTGATGTACTTCTGCGGATTTAGCATAAACAACCTCACTTTGATGGCCTTGACCATCTCCACCGGCTTTGTGGTAGACGATGCGATTGTGGTGGTGGAAAACACCAACCGGCATATCGAGGAAGGCGTGGCGCCGTTCCGCGCGGCGCTGTTGGCTGCAAAGGAAGTGGGTTTCACTGTGTTGGCGATGAGCGTGTCGCTGGTGGCAGTGTTCCTGCCGATTTTGTTAATGGGCGGCGTGCCTGGTAGGCTGTTTCGGGAATTCGCGGTGACCTTGTCGGCGGCGGTGCTGGTGTCGCTGGTGATCTCCTTGACCACTACCCCCATGCTGTGCGCGCGCTGGCTGGGTAAGGAAGCCAAGGAACATGGCGCCGTCTATCACGGCATAGGCGCAGCTTTCGATTGGATACAAAATATTTACCGGGTCAGCCTGAGCTGGGCCTTGCGCCATGGCCGCATCATGCTGAGCTTGTTGCTGGCGACCATCGCTTTAAACATTTATTTATACGGCGCTATCGATAAGGGCTTCTTCCCGACCCAGGACGGCGGCCGCTTGCTGGGCGAGATTCAGACCGATCAAAACACCTCGTTCCAAACCCTGCAAAAGCAATTCGCGCAAATCTCCGAGATTTTGCAAAAAGATCCGGCGGTCGCGAATGTCGCCGGCTTTGCCGGCAGTTCGCAAAGCAGTAACAGCGCGCGGATTTTCATCACTTTAATTCCGCACGAACAACGCGACGGCGTCGAGGTGGTGATGGAACGCTTGCGCAAGGCGGCGGGCCGGGTGCCCGGCGCCAGTTTGCATATGTTTCCGGCTCAGGAGCTACGGATCGGCGGACGTATGTCGTTCGGCATGCTGGATTACACTTTACAGGCCGACGATCTGGATCTATTGCGAGAATGGACGCCCAAGGTACAAGCCGCCCTGGCCCGGCTGCCGGAATTGAGCGACGTCAGCACCAGCCAGCAGGACAAGGGCGAACAAATCGGCCTGACCGTCAACCGCGATCTGGCCGCGCGTTACGGCGTCAGTCAGGCCCTGATCGACAACAGCCTGAACAGCGCCTTCGGGCAACGTCAGGTGTCGGTGATTTACAATCCGTTGAATCAATACCGGGTGGTGATGGAACTGGCGCCGCAGTACTGGCAATCGCCGGATAGCCTGAAACAACTGTATATCAGCGCACCCGGCCGAACCGGCACCGACGGTACGCCGGCGCAGCCCAAGCAAGTGCCGCTGTCCGCCTTAGCCGGTTTCGCGCCGAGCAATGCGCCGTTATCGGTGCATCATCAAGGCCAGTTTGCGGTGACCGAATTGTCGTTTAATTTAAAACCCGGCATATCCATGTCCACAGCCGATGTTGCTATCAACCAAGCCTTGCGCGACATCGGCCTGCCGGCTGCCATTACCGGCAGCTTTCAGGGCTCGGGCAAGGCGTTTCAGGAGGCCTTGCGCAGTCAGCCCTGGCTGGTTTTGGCTGCATTGATCAGCATTTACATCGTGCTGGGTGTGCTGTACGAAAGCCTGATACATCCATTGACGATTCTCTCCACCCTGCCCTCGGCCGGTGTCGGCGCCTTATTGGCCTTGATGGCTTGCGAAAAGGAGTTCAGCATCATTGCCCTGATCGGCGTGATTTTGCTGATCGGCATCGTCAAGAAGAATGCGATTATGATGATAGACTTTGCGCTGCTGGCCGAGCGTGATCTCGGCCTGGATTCGCGGGAAGCGATCTTTCAGGCTTGTATGTTGCGCTTTAGACCGATCCTGATGACTACCCTGGCCGCGTTGTTCGGCGCCTTGCCGCTGGCTCTGGGCAGCGGTTATGGCGCGGAATTGCGCCAACCACTGGGAATCTCCATCGTCGGCGGTCTGATTTTTAGCCAGCTGTTAACTTTGTACACGACGCCGGTCGTTTATCTCTATCTGGACCGGTTCCGGCTGTGGATGCACGGCCGTTTTTCCAACCGCGCCGGCAGCCCAGCGCCACATTCCATCTAAACCGATAGTCATGCGTTTAAGAATAAACCCACCTTTGCTTGCTTCCTTACTGACTTTGCCGTTGGCTGCCTGCACAGTAGGCCCGGATTATGTGCGCCCGCAAGCCAATGTATCCGAAGAGTTTAAAGAAGTGCAAGGCTGGAAACAGGCCCAGCCGCGCGATACCGGCTTGCCCGGCAAATGGTGGGAAATTTTTAACGATCCCAAACTAAACGAACTGGAAGAACAGGTGGCTGGCGCCAACCAATCCATCATCCAGGCCGAAGCCCAATACCGGCAAGCCCAGCATCTGGTGCAATCGGTGCAATCGTCCTTGCTGCCCGTGGCGACATTGACAGGCACTTTCAACCGCTTCCGCGCCGCCACCGGTCAGAACGTCGCGGTGGGCGGGGTGCGTAACCTGTTCAGTCAGGCGGTCGGCGTGGCTTGGGAACCGGATTTATGGGGTAGCGTACGCCGCCAGGTGGAAACCAATACCAGCAATGCGCAGGCCAGCGCCGCGACCTTGCATGCCTTGATTCTGTCCAGCCAATCGGCGTTGGCGGACAGTTACTTTCAAATGAAAACGCTGGACGCCCAGAAAGCCTTGTTAGACGAAACGGTAAAGGCGTTTGCGAAAACCCTGGAGATTACCAAAAACCGCTATGCGGTGGGTGTGGTAGCCAAGGCCGATGTGGTGCAAGCGGAAACTCAATTGGAAACTGTACGCGCCCAGTCTATTGATTTAGGTGTGCAGCGCGCCAAGCTGGAACATGCCATCGCGGTGCTAATAGGCAAAACGCCGGCGGAATTGGCAATAGCCGCATCACCTTTGAATGCCCAGCCACCGGGGATACCAGTCAGCTTACCTTCCGAATTGCTGGAGCGCCGCCCGGACATCGCCGCCGCCGAACGCAAAATCGCCGCCGCGAATGCGCAGATCGGCGTCGCCAAAGCAGCTTATTTTCCGACGCTGAATCTAGCCTCGACCAACGGCTTTCAATCGACGACTGCCGACAGCTTGTTCACGATGGCCCGGCGCTACTGGTCCTTGGGCCCGGCTGGCTTGGCCTTAACCTTGTTCGATGGCGGCGCCAAAAACGCGCAGTATAAACAAGCGATAGACGCCTACGACGCCAGCGTCGCCGCGTATCGGCAAACCGTACTGACCGGTTTTCAAGAGGTGGAAGACAATCTGGCCGCGCTGCGTATCCTGGATGAAGAAACCCAGGTGCAGGACAAAGCCGTCGCCGCTGCAAGGCAGGCCCTGGCCCTGACCAATAACCAATACCAAGCCGGCACGGTTAGCTATATCAACGTGATAACCGCGCAAACCGCCGCGCTATCCAATCAACAAACCGCCGTGCAATTGCTGGGGCAGCGTTTGTCCGCATCGGTGTTACTGGTCAAAGCCCTGGGCGGCGGGTGGAATGAAACCATGGTACCAACGGAAGATGAAGCCGATGGCGACCGGAAATGGACGGATTATTTGATTTTGCCGGTGGTGGAGTAAGGACTTAAACCAGTCTGGAAACGGCCGATTCTGTTGAAAAA
>FSSH01000577.1_pt1 | contig 41028 bp, 36 predicted proteins | sample 1166101 | NCBI WGS metagenome assembly FSSH01 (sample SAMEA32972668, study PRJEB13176) | freshwater metagenome | biome: Drinking water system; feature: Biomass in drinking water that filtered by 0.45 um membrane; material: drinking water | place: USA | collected 2012-12-20 | depth 0 m
CGGCGGGCGCTATCATGCGGCGACCATCAGTTGCGCCGAAAGCCTCGACGTGGTGCGCGACGCCAAACGCCGCAAACTTCCCGTCACCTGCGGCGTTTCGATCAATCATTTGACGCTGAACGAAAACGACATCGGTTCCTATCGAACGTTCTTCAAAGTGCGCCCGCCCTTGCGCCGCGAAGAAGATCGCATGGCGATGGTGCGCGGCATCGCCAGCGGCGACATCGACGTCATCGTCTCGAGCCATGATCCGCAAGATGCCGACACCAAACGCCGCCCGTTCGCCGAAGCCGCCGATGGCGCGGTGGGACTTGAAACCTTGCTCGCCGCCGCGCTGCGCCTCGTGCATTCGGGTGATATGAGTTTGATCACGATGTTGAAGGCGCTGACGATCAATCCGGCGCGCTTGCTCGGGCTGCATTCGGGCCGACTCGCCAAAGGCGCGATTGCCGATCTGGTGCTGTTCGATCCCGGTGAGCCGTGGGTCGTCAACAAAGACACGCTGCGCTCACGTTCGAAGAACACGCCGTTCGATGAAGCCAAGATGCAGGGCCGCGTGCTGCGCACGGTCGTTGCGGGCGTGGCGGTGTATGAGTACGCGGGGGTTGAGCGGACGTGAGGGGTGGGGTGGGGGTGGGGGTGGGCGTCGCCCCAGCCTGCCAGCCGTGACAAGCGCAAGCATCGTTACGTTGACGATTTTAAAGACAGAGCCGTCACGCAAGCAAGTTGAGTATGCTTGGTCTGACTAAAGTGCCGAATGTCTGACGACGAATTAAAGAGCTTTGAGCAAATCCGACAGCGAGCAATTGACGCTTTGACTTTTCGACACGAAAGAAAAGTTGACGGCCGTCAAAGGCGCGAATTTGCTCGATAAGCCGCTAGCTTTACTCGATTTAAATCGATTTTTTCCTCTTAGTTAGCAACGCGTCGCAAATCCCTATCTTTTGCAGTTCACTAAATGATGCTTCGCGGATTGAATTGCCCAAGATTGGCGCGACGCTAAAACCGTAGTCGCTGACGATTTCGTATAACGACTTTTCTGGCTGAAACTCGACAATCATTTTCAGGTTAGGCGAGTTCTCGATAGTACGCCGTGCGCCCGTAAGGATGAGTTGCTCAGCGCCCTCAGCATCCATCTTTATGAAGTCGACTTGTCCAAAGTCGCTAAGCGCATCGTCTAGCTTGACGCAAGGCACGCTGTGCCTATTTGATGCGTCTCCTGCTTGTGGAGCGATGTCGTGAACCGTTCCACCCCCTTTGTATTTGTCAAAAAACGTGAATTGTGTTTCGCCTGTAAAATTTGACACTGCCTTTGCAACAACGGTGCTGATTCCTGACCCGAGCGCGAACCCGTTTATGGCCAAATTAGCTTGGACCAATTCGGCGAGCAGCGGGTTGGCTTCAAACGACACCAAACGACCTTTAGGGCCGATTGCTTTGGCCATTAGCAATGAATAATAACCGACATTTGCACCAACGTCGACAACGCGCATATTCGGCTTTACATGGCGAAGAACTTGCTTAGTTGTGGCTGGTTCCCAATTTCCGTGCATAACAAGATATGGTGTGACGCTAAGATCCCTGCTATCGACATACATCTTAAGTCCGGATCTCAACCCAGTAAGCACTCTGTAATCCCCACAGTAGACGGCGCGCCGCGTAAATCCTCGATAGGTTGACTTTAACAGCGATGTCACATTCATTAATTGCCCTCGCCTTATAGTATCTTCTTTAAAATGGCCTCACACGGCGTCGCGACTTAAGGTAGCGCCGTTGTTAAACTAACCAGCGTTAGTCCACCAGCACACACACGACAGGCACCAGCATTCGACCCACCTACGATTTCGCTTTGAGGTCGTGACGTGAGCTGCCCCCGCCTCGTCTCCACACCCCTGCCCCACCCCGCTGGGGAGGGGGTCACTCCGCGCTCGCCATTGCCCGCGCCTCGATTGTTGCCAATTCCCTCTCCCCTTGGGGAGAGGGCTAGGGTGAGGGGGCGGTAACTGTGAGGGGGCGGTGAGGGCGAGTTAGCGGTGACTGTGTGAGCGCGCTCATTAAACGCCCCCTCATCCGCCCTTCGGGCACCTTCTCCCGAGGGAGAAGGACGCTGCCGGCTCCCACCTTCGCCATTCTTCTCTCCCCTTGGAGAGAGGTTGAGAGGGCGACGGCACGGTTCGGTTTCCGCAGCGTCTCCCCACCCCTGCCCCACCCCGCTGGGGAGGGGTTCAGCGCTGTGCAGAGGCATAGCATCGTCCGCATCGGCGGAGGCACTCTAACGAAAGGCTGCGCGTTGCCATGGGCAGCGTCTGCGCCTACGCTGGCGTTGAGCGGACAAGGGTTCGCCGCATCATAACAACGGCGCGCAACTTTCTATGAGCCCACTCTCCTCGACACTGACGCTGCTGGTTGCCGGGCTGTGGCATTGGCTGGCGCTGGCATTCGCGTTTGGCTATCTGCTCGGCTCCATCCCATTCGGCGTGCTGCTGACGCGGGCGGCGGGGCTCGGCGATCTGCGCAGCATCGGCTCCGGCAATATCGGCGCGACCAACGTGCTGCGCACCGGGCGCAAAGGCTTGGCGGCGGCGACGCTGCTGCTCGACGGCCTGAAGGGCACGGCGGCGGTGCTGCTCGCCGATCATTATTATGGACAGGGACCGGCGATGCTCGCGGGCCTTGGCGCCTTCATCGGCCATCTCTATCCGGTGTGGCTGAAGTTCCGCGGCGGCAAGGGTGTCGCGACCTATCTCGGCGTCGTGCTTGGTTTCGTCTGGCAAGGCGCGGCGATTTTTGCCACCGCGTGGTTGTTCATGGCGATTTTGCTTCGCTATTCATCGCTCGCCGGAATCGTTGCGAGCCTCGTCACGCCGCTGGCGCTGCTGGCTTTGGGGCACGTGGAATATGCGGCAGTCACGGCTGTGATGACGCTGCTGCTGTTGTGGAAACATCGCGCCAATATCGGTCGTCTGAGACGCGGCGAGGAGCCGCAAATCGGTGTCTAAGTCCGATGCACAGACACTATTTGCCGCCGCGCCCTTGCCGATCGCAACGCTCGATCGCGCTGAAAGGCTCGCCTGCCTGCGGTTGATCCGCTCGGAGAACGTCGGCGCGGTGACGTTTCGGGCGCTCATCAACCAGTTCGGTGGTGCCGCACGTGCGCTCGACGCCTTGCCCGATTTGGCGCGGCGCGGCGGTGGGCGCAGGCCCATCGTCATTTGCACTCAGGCGGCGGCCGAAGCGGAACTCGCCGCCGCTGAGCGGCTCGGCGCAACGCCGGTGTTCACCATCGAGCCCGGCTATCCGGCGGTGTTTGCCGCGACCGATGCGCCGCCGCCCATGCTTTACGTCAAAGGCAATAGTGCGCTGTTGAACACGCCGTCGATTGCCATCGTTGGTTCGCGGCAATGCTCGGCGGCGGGAGCGAAACTCGCCATGCAATTCGCGACGCGATTGTCGGAGGCGGGTTATGTCATCGTCTCAGGCCTCGCGCGCGGCATCGACCGCGTTGCGCATGACGCGTCGATCGCGCGCGGCACCGTGGCCGTCATCGCCGGCGGCATCGACAGCATCTATCCGCCCGAACACGCCGACTTGTTTCAGCGCATCGCGACTGAGGGGTGTCTGATCACCGAACGGCCGCCGGGCTTCACCGCGCGCGAAAAAGATTTCCCGCGCCGCAATCGCATTATCGCCGGCATTGCGCTTGGCGTGGTCATCGTCGAAGCGGCGGCACGGTCGGGCACGCTCGTCACCGCGCGTTATGCCAACGAGCTTGGCCGCGAAGTCTTCGCCGTGCCGGGGCATCCGCTCGATAGCCGCGCCGAAGGCACCAACGGCTTGATCAAATCCGGCGCGACGATGGTGACGACACCGGAAGATGTGCTGGAGGTGCTGGCGCCGATCGCGGGGCTGCGAACGCCGGCGGCGTCGGCGTATCGGGCTGAAGCGGCCGCGGTCGTCACGCGCGGGCTTGCGGACATCGGCGAAGACGAATGCAATGCGGTGCTCGCCGTGCTTGGCCCAGCGCCGACCGACCTTGACGCCGTGCAGCGCGCCACGGGGTTGTCGATCCGCGAGGTGCAGGTGGCGGTGCTTGAACTTTCGCTCGCCGGTCGCATCACGCGCTCGGGGTCGGGGTTGGTGGCACGGGTGATGGATTAGGCGAATTCGCGTGTGGCGCCGGCCTGGCGCAGCGCTTCGGCGTGCGACAGCGACAGCAAGGCGGAGAGCACGGCGCAGCCCTCGCGGTCGGCCATCTCTTTCAGCTCAAGCGTCAGATCGGCCAGGTAGGCCAAACGCTCGCGGCGTTCGTCAGCGCCGCTAAGCGATCCGAGCGTGTCCAGACCATCCTGCGCTTTCGCCATCTGTTTGCCCCCGTGCCGCCCGCCGACTGATGCAGTGCCGCGTGGGTCTGGGCTAACAAAATCGCTTCAGGGTTGCAATTGGACGGAACATTTAACTTATGGTCGTATAGAGAATGTGTGATCGGCGCCCGTTTGACAGGGCTGCAACGATCAACCATGTTCCCGGCCCACGTGTCGACGCCGGATGTAAGCGGCGCATCACACCCCACATACTATCGGACTTGGGCGGCTGCTGCCCGCCATGGAGCGCAATCGCGAGATGAACGTCGTTATCGTCGAGTCCGCGGCTAAGGCCAAGACAATCAATAAATATTTGGGCTCGAACTACAAGGTCATCGCGTCCTACGGGCACGTGCGCGATCTGCCCGCCAAGGATGGTTCGGTCGAGCCGGACAATGATTTTGCGATGCACTGGGACGTCGATGGCAAGTCGGTCAAGATCATGCGCGAGATCGCTGAAGCGGTGAAAACCTGCGACAAGCTGATCCTGGCGACCGACCCCGATCGTGAGGGCGAGGCGATCTCGTGGCATATCCTCGAGATCCTCAACCAGAAGAAGGTCATCAAGAAGGGCCTGGAAATCGAGCGGGTGGCGTTCAACGCCATCACCAAGCAGTCGATCCTGGCGGCAATGAAAGAACCGCGCCAGATCGATCAGCCCTTGGTCGAAGCCTACTTGGCGCGCCGCGCCCTCGATTACCTCGTCGGCTTCACGCTGTCGCCGGTGCTGTGGCGCAAATTGCCTGGCTCGCGCTCGGCGGGTCGCGTGCAATCGGTGGCGTTGCGGCTCGTGTGCGATCGCGAAGCCGAGATCGAAGCCTTCCGGACCGACGAATATTGGACCATCGAAGCGCAACTCAAAACCGCGAAGAACGAAGACGTGCGGGCCCGCCTCGTCTCCATCAGCGGCACGACGCTCAAAAAACTCGACATCAAAGATGAAGCGAGCGCACAGGCGATCAAGGCGGCGATTGAGAACCAAGCGTTTCGCATCAACAACATCGAGAAGAAAGCCACCAAGCGCAATCCGTATCCGCCGTTCACGACGTCGACGCTGCAAATGGATGCGTCGCGCAAGCTCGGCTATTCGGCCAAGCAGACGATGCAGGTGGCGCAGCGCTTGTACGAAGGTGTTGATATCGGCGGCGAGACCGTCGGCCTCATCACCTACATGCGAACCGACGGCGTGCAGATTATTCCGGAAGCAGTCAGCCAAATCCGCGATGTGATTTCGGCCGAGTACGGCAAGAATTACACCCCGTTCGCGCGTGAGTGGAAAACCAAAGCCAAAAACGCGCAAGAAGCGCACGAAGCCATTCGCCCGACCGATCCCAAGCGCACGCCCGACAGCGTCCGCAAACATCTGCAGAAGGATCAGGCGGCGCTCTACGACCTCATTTGGAAACGCACGATCGCCAGCCAGATGGCGGCCGCCGACATCGAACAGACGGCAGCCGACTTCGCCATCAAGGGACGCAACGGCGCCGACTATGGTCTGCGCGCCAACGGCTCCGTGGTGACATTCGATGGCTTCCTGCGCGTTTACGAGGAAGGCCGCGACGACCGGGTGCAGACCCTGGCGAAAGGTAAGGAGGATGCGGGCGATGAAGACGATACGCGCCGCCTGCCGCCGCTTGCCGTCGGCGACGTTTTAAAGGATCGCCAGATCGACGCCGATCAGCATTTCACTCAGCCGCCACCGCGGTTTTCCGAAGCAACCCTCGTCAAGCGCATGGAAGAACTCGGCATCGGCCGGCCGTCCACCTACGCCTCGACGATGGCCGTGCTGGTCGATCGCGACTACGTCAAAATCGACAAGAAGCGGTTGGTGCCGGAAGATAAGGGCCGTCTCGTCATCGCCTTCCTCGAAAGCTTCTTCAAGCGTTATGTCGAATTCGATTTCACCGCAGATCTCGAACAAAAGCTCGATTTGATTTCGAACAACGAACTCGCCTGGAAAGACGTGCTGCGCGAATTCTGGCGCGATTTCACCGGCGCTGTCGGCGAGATCAAGGATCTGCGCGTCGGCGACGTGCTCGAAGCCTTGAACGAGATGCTCGGGCCGCACGTGTTCCCGGCCAAGGAAGATGGCAGCGATAGCCGAGCCTGTCCGAAGTGCGGCACCGGACGCCTCAGCTTGAAAATTTCGAGCCAATATGGCGCGTTCATCGGCTGCGGAAATTATCCCGAATGCCGATTCACACGGCAGCTGAGCCAGACCGGATCGGAGGATGCGGCCCTCGACGGCAAGATTCTGGGCTATAGCGACGACGGCAAAGCTGTGACGCTACGCACCGGCCGGTTTGGGCCCTACGTCCAACTTGGTGAAGCCGAGGGCGACGACAAGCCGAAGCGCTCAAGCCTGCCCAAAGGCGTGGATGCGGGCACACTCGATTTCGAGCGTGCGTTGCAACTGCTGTCGCTACCGCGCGAAGTCGGCATTCATCCCGAAACCGGCACGCCGATCACGGCGGGACTTGGGCGCTATGGGCCGTTCATTTTGCATGACGGTACTTACGCGAACGTCGACGGCATCGAAGAAGTGTTTTCGGTCGGGCTCAACCGGGCTGTAACACTGCTGGCTGAAAAGCGCGCCGGTGGCGGCAACAGCCGCTTCCAGCGGCAAGCGGCACAGGTGCTGAAAGATCTCGGCGAGCATCCAAGCGAAGGCGGCAAGATCCAGGTCTTGTCGGGCAAGTACGGCCCGTATGTCAGCCACAACAAAATCAATGCCACGGTTCCTAAAGCCAAGGACCCCGCCAACCTGACAGTTGAAGAGGCGATCGCCCTGCTGGCTGAACGCATCGCCAATGGGGGCACGAAGAAACCCGCGCGCAAGGCGAAGGCGGCAGCTAAACCCAAGGCTGGCGCTAAACCAAAAGCTGCGAAGGCTGACGGCGATGCCGCGACAGCGCCGAAAGCCGTTGCGAAAACCGCCGCTAAATCCGCAGGCGTGAAAGCGCCCGCAGCGAAAAAGGCCGCAGCCAAACCGGCCGCGAAGAAAACGGCGAAAGCCAAGACTTAAGAGCGCGAGAGGCATTGAGCGGTGGCCCGCAATTCGAACGACACGCGCGGCAGCGGCTTCAAGGGCCCGAGCGTGGGCAAAGCCTTGGATCGCGGTTCCGAAAAGCCGGCGGGCAAGCGGCCTGGAAAAAAAGGTCCAGCGTCGCATACGCCGGCCGATGGCGGCCTTCCGAGCAAAGATCAGATTATCCAGTTTCTCAACTCAGCCAACGGCAAAGCCGGAAAGCGCGAGATTGCCCGCGCGTTCGGCATCAAGGGCGGAGCGAAAATCGCGTTGAAACGCCGCCTTGGCGAGATGGCGGACGACGGGACGCTGTCGGGTGACAAAAAGAACTTGCGCGAAAAGGGCCGCCTGCCGCCGACGACGACGCTCGAAGTGACGGGCCGCGACCGCGACGGCGATCTCATTGCCAAGCCGCTGCATTGGGAAGACGACGACGGCAAGCGGCCGCTGGTGCGCCTGCTTGCAGCCGAGCGCCCGCTCGACGGCGAGATCGGCATCGGCGACCGGGTGCTGGCGAGCATCACGAAGCTGCCGCGCGATGGCGGCGGGTTCGATTTCGAAGCCGTGCCAATCAAAAAGCTGCCGCGCGAAAAACATCGAATGCTCGGTATTTATCGCACGTCGTCACGCGGCGGCGGCACCATCGAGCCGATCGATCGCAAAGACTTGAAATCCTGGACGATCCTTGCGTGCGACGATGGCGATGCCGCCGACGGCGATCTGGTGCGCTTTGAACTGGTGCGGCGCGGCCGGTTCGCAACGCCGCGCGCCAACATTCTCGAAAGTGTCGGCAATCCCTCCGATCAGCGCCAGATTTCGCTGATCGCCATTCATGCTCACGGCATCCCGGAGGATTTTCCCGAAGTTGTGCTGGCCGAAACCGAAGCGCTCGCACCGCCGACACTCGACGGCCGCACCGATCTTCGACAGCTGCCCCTCGTCACCATCGATCCCGTCGATGCCCGTGACCACGACGACGCCGTACACGCCGAGCCGGACACCGACCCGCGAAATTCCGGCGGGTGGATCGTCACCGTCGCCATCGCCGATGTGGCGCACTACATCCGGCCCGGCACGAAGCTCGATCGCGAAGCACAGTTGCGCGGCAACTCGGTTTATTTCCCCGATCGCGTCGTGCCGATGCTGCCGGAAAAAATCTCGAACGATCTGTGTTCGCTGCGCGAAGGTGAAGAGCGCCCGTGCCTCGCGGTGCGCATGATTTTCGACAAGCATGGCGAGAAGCAGCGCCACACGTTCATGCGGGCGATGATGAGGTCGGCGGCCAAGCTCTCGTATCAGGAGGCGCAGGCGGCGATTGACGGCAACAATCCGAGTGAAAAAAGCGCGGCACTGCTCGATCGCGTTTTGAAACCGCTATGGGCCGCCTATGCCGCGCTGAGCAAGGCGCGTGACGCCCGTGGGCCACTCGATCTCGATCTTCCTGAACGCAAAATCGTGCTCAATGCCGAAGGCCGCGTCGCAGCCGTCGTCACGCCCGAGCGGCTTGCGGCGCATCGCCTGATCGAAGAAATGATGATCCAGGCGAACGTCGCGGCGGCTGAGACGCTGGAGGAAAAGCGCACCGCCCTCGTCTATCGCATCCACGATCAGCCCAGCTCTGAAAAGCTCAAAGGGCTGAAAGATTTTCTAGAAACGCTCGATATGAAAATCCCGCCGGCGGGCACGCTGAAGGCCGGCGCCTTCAATGCGATCTTGGCCAAGGCAAAAGACCTGCCGGTGCCCGAGCTGATCAACGAAGTGATCCTGCGATCGCAGTCACAGGCTGAATACAATCCGCGCAACATCGGCCACTTCGGCTTGAACCTAGCGAAGTACGCGCATTTCACCTCGCCCATTCGCCGTTACGCGGATTTGATCGTGCATCGCGCCCTGGTGCGCGCACTGGCACTCGGCGACGGCGGTCTGACCGACGACGAAATGCAGCGGCTGACCAGCGTCGCAAAGGCGATCTCCGATACTGAGCGGCGCGCCATGTCGGCTGAACGCGAGACAACCGACCGGTTGATCGCGGCGCATCTCGCTGATCGCATCGGGGCGTCGTTCAAGGCGCGGATTTCGGGTGTGACGCGGACCGGGCTGTTCGTGCGTTTGAAGGAGACGGGCGCGGACGGCTATATTCCGGTCGGCAGTCTTGGCAACGATTACTACCAGCACATCCCCGCTGCCCACGCGCTGGTTGGATCGCGCAGCGGCGAAGGCTATCGGCTGGGAGATACGGTCGACGTCAAGCTGCTCGAAGTGGTGCCGTCGGCCGGAGCTCTGCGATTTGAAATGTTGACACCGGGCCAACGCGGCAATTTCGCGAGCTTCAAGGCGGGCGTCGGGCGATTGCCGCGCAACCAGCCCCCGCGCGGCGGCAAAGGCTTTCGTCGCGGCCGTTGATCGCACGTCGCGCCGGTGCGGCCGCACAGACCCTTGACCAGGCAGCTACTCGAGCTCATCTTTTGCGTATGGAAAACGCTTTATCGTCCACGTCACCGGCTCCTGTCACAACGATGGACGCAGACACGCGCGAGCGCAATGTTTGGACCAGCGTGCGCCGTGGCTGGGGTCAGACCTGCCCGTGCTGCGGCGAAGGGGCGATGTTCAAAAGCTATCTGAAGGTCAATGACACTTGCGCGACGTGCGGCACCGAGCTGCATCATCAGCGCGCCGACGATGCGCCTCCGTACTTTGTGATGACAGTGACCGGGCACATCGTCATCGGCGGCATTTTCTTTGTTGAGAAAAACTACACGGTTAATCCGTGGCTTCAGTTGGCGATCTGATCGTCGGTGCTGATCCTGCTGACGCTGTGGCTGTTGCCACGCGTCAAAGGCGCGCTGATCGGCTATCAGTGGGCGCTGCGCATGCACGGCTTCGGCGGTGAGGGATACGAAGGCGCCGATCTGGTTCCGGCCGAACCCAAGCCGCACGCGTGACGCTCGGCTCATGCATGGTATTGCGCACATGCACACCGCGCGCCGCAGCGATGACATGATCCCTCGATGAAGATGCCTGACACATTGCCGTTGGACGCAACAGCAACAGTCGACATCCGCGATGCGGCGTGCGTGGTCGTCATCGACGCAACGGACGTGCGGCCGCGTCTTCTGATGGGGCGGCGGCACAGCGACCAAATATTCCTGCCGAACAAGTGGGTGTTTCCGGGCGGTCGTGTCGACCCATCAGATTTGATCGGCGATAAGCCAAACACCGAGCACGGCGGCATGGCGCAGTCACTGACGCCGTTCATGCACGCAGCGCGGCGCGAACTTTTGGAGGAGACAGGCCTACGGTTGGCGGCAGCGTCGGACCTCTTGCCTGTGGCCAGGGCCATTACGCCGCCGGGTCGCATACGCCGTTACGACACCTGGTTCTTCTTAGCCCGTGTTGGCGACGTCTTGCCCGAGCGTGGTGAAGGCGATGGCGAATTGCTCGATCTCGATTGGTTTACATTTGACCAAGCCCGCCGGCTCGACATTCCCAATATCACCAAGCTTGTGCTCGAAGATGCAACCGCTTGGCACGAAAGCGGCGGCGCGCCCTTGCCCCGCGTCCCGTTCTATTTCGAGGAGGCAGGCATTTATCGGCGAACGATGATTGATCCGGCAGCGTTGATGGAGACGCCTAAAGGGTTGGCGCGGACATGAACCCAACGGGCACCTCGCCGCCTTGACACGCTTGGATTGATGCGTATGGTGCGCCCTTCCTCCAGATATCCCATCCGGACACCCAATCCCAGAGGCCAACGCCATGGCAAAACCGGTTACGCAAAAAATCAAACTGCTGTCGTCGGCAGGAACGGGTTTCTTCTACGTCACCAAGAAAAATCCGCGCACGTCCACCGAGAAGCTCGTATTCAAGAAGTATGATCCGATCGCGCGCAAGCACGTCGAATTTAAAGAAACGAAAATCAAGTAAGACACTTGAAGCAATGGCCTGCGCCGATGTGGTTATGCGGCGCGCGATATGATCAGCGCGTCCTGACGTGCGAACCCCGACCCGCCTGAAAATATATCTGGTGCACTCCGAAACTTTTCAGCTGGCTGGCAGTTTCTATTAGTCAGCTGCCGATCCGGCAGGCGGAAATCTGGTGGCCAGGGCCCGAAACAAACTCGGCAGCGGGGTAAATCGTTCCGAGATAGTCCCAAGACCCTGGCCGTGACCAGGTGAGGTTCAAAGAGGGCGTTGTCCCCCACCTAGCTTTCCGATCGACCCGCTGCAACCTTTCGAGGAGGCCACTCTTGCGGTCGCTTGGATCGATCTATACCCACGCTTCGGATCTTGCGGTCGAACCGAAGACGCAGGAACTTTTGTAAATGCCCCGTGAGAGTGTCACCAATTGGGCACTTAGGAATTCAACGTAGACACCTATCTAACGTTCAGATTCGTGACAGAAGACGCGATCGATTGCAAGTTTTGCTTTCCCTGTTGTTATTAGGCTACGATTGCTGATGACCTAAAGTAAGCATAACTAATCAAGCCGTTGAATTTATTGTAATTATTATTTCTGCTCGAAGCTGTTTGGCGGTTTTTATTGGCTGAACACCGAATAGTGGCGGTTTTTAGGCTTGCGATTATTGCAAGCGCTTCATGCCGCGTCGGCGACGACCCGGTTGCGGCCACGGCGCTTGGCCGCGTAAAGCGCATTATCCGCCCGCTTGAAAAGCGTGTTGGGCGTGTCGTCGGCGCGCTCCAAGGTGCTGAGGCCGACGCTGGCCGTCACTCGGATCGCGTGGCCCAAACTGGAACCGCTGGTCGGCTCATGGCCCGTTGCAGTTGTGAACGGTTCGGCGGCGATACACGCGCGAAGGCGTTCGCCGACCTGATAGGCGCGCGTGATTTCGGTATCCGGCATGATGATCACGAACTCTTCGCCGCCGAGCCGGCAGGCGAGATCCATGCCGCGTGTATTGCGCTTCAGCCGCACCGCGAATTCGCGCAGGACCGCGTCCCCGGCATCGTGACCGTGGGTGTCGTTGACGATCTTGAAATGATCGATGTCAGCCACCAGCATCGATAGCCGGCGGCCGGTGCGCAGGCAGTCCGAGACGAGTGTCTTGAGGTGGCCTTCCATGTAACGGCGATTTTGCAGGCCGGTCAGCGCGTCGGTAATCGACATCTCGACGGTTTCGGCGAGGCGATGGCGCAGAAAGTCCGAGTGGCGCTTGCGCTTGATCTGCGTTTTGACGCGAGCGTGGAGCTCGTGGCGATCGACAGGGCGCATGACATAGTCGTTGACGCCCATATCGAGACCGCGCAACAGGCGGGCTTCATCGCCAACCTCGACCAGAATGATGATCGGCAGATGCCGCGTGCGTTCGAGCGAGCGGATTTGCGAACACAGCCGGAGGCCATCGGCGGATTGCAGCGAAAGCGACACGATCACCAAATCGAAGTTGTGCTCGGCGAGCTTGACGAGAGCAGCCTGGGGATCGCGTTCGGCAAACGCATCGTTGGATTTCGAGAGAACTTCAAGAAGCCGAGCCGCCGAGCGCGGATGATCGTCAACGACGAGAATGCGGCCCGACCGGCCAGACAGAGCCTTGGCCAGTGCGCCGTCGTCGGGGATGCCCATATCCTTGCCGGTCGACGCTCGCATGACCATTTCATCATTGAGCATCTTGAGGCGGGCAAGATTTTTGACGCGCGTCACTAGCGCGATGTCATCGACCGGCTTCGTCAGGAAATCATCGGCGCCGTTACCGAGGCCTTGCACCTTGTCGGAGGGCTGATCGAGCGCCGTCACCATCACAACGGGCAGATGATGCGTCTTGGAATTTGCTTTAATGCGCCGACAGACTTCAAATCCATCCATTCCCGGCATCATGACATCGAGCAACACCACATCGATGCGTTCCCGCGTCAGGATATCGAGTGCCTCGGCGCCGCTATAGGCCGACAGCACCTCGAAGTATTCGGCCTGCAGGCGTGCCTCGAGCAACTTCACGTTGGCAAGGATGTCATCGACGACGAGGACTCGGGCAGTCATGGGATGAGGGCCTTGGAAGATGCGGCCGTGCCGGACACGAAAGACCTAGTGGTTGGACGATGCGACAAAGGATGGCGTTGTCGACATCGGTGCCGATGGACCGATGAAGCGGCGGACGGTTTCGAGGAACGACATCACCGAGATCGGTTTTGAAATGTAGGCTTCGCATCCCCCCGAGCGGATGCGTTCCTCGTCGCCTTTCATAGCGAAGGCGGTGACGGCGACGATCGGGATGTGGCGAAGCGCGTCGTCATCCTTGATCCATTTCGTGACTTCGAGACCTGAGACTTCCGGCAGCTGAATATCCATCAGGATCAGATCCGGGTTATGGCTGCGGGCGAGGTCGAGCGCATCGAACCCGTTGCGCGTCTGGATGGTATGATAGCCGTGGGCTGAGAGCAGATCGTGAAACAGCTTCATATTGAGCTCGTTGTCTTCGACGATCAGCACGGACTTGGTCGCGCCACGCGGTTCGACCGGGCGGCGCTCAATGGGTGTTCTGGTGTTCTGAAAGGTCATGCAGCTCGACCGCTTGCGTTGTACCAACCGGTTGTGCACCGATTCTCGGCGAACGCCCGCTCCCACTGTCGCGCCGAAGCAGTAACCAACAGTTAATCGAAACGCGTTTTTTGAGGTCGACATGGCAAGACAGCGACACAAACCGCTCGATCCCGACGCGGCAAGCGCCTTAGCGCTTCAAGGTTTAGGGTTCTTGGCGGCGGACGCCGATCGGCTCAGCCGCTTCCTGGCACTGACTGGAATGGGTCCGGGCGAGTTGCGGGCCAGCGCCGGCTCGGCGCATTTCCAGGCCGCCGTACTCGACTACCTGCTCGGCGATGAAAGTCTGTTGCTGGTGTTTTCAGCCGAGACCGGCATCGCACCCGAGAGCGTCGCGCCGGCCCACGCGCTGCTGTGCGGCGAAGGCTGAGGCTGGCGATGGTAAACGACCATGACGCGATCACTGATCGCATCGGCGTCGATCTCGGCGGCACCAAGATTGAAGCCATCCGCATGGCGCCGGATGGCACAATCTGCGCCCGCCACCGCGTCGCCAGTCCACAGCACGATTACGTGGCGACCATCGCTGCCATCCAAAATCTGGTTGCCCGCCTTGAAGGCGATGGCCCGATGGGCGGGCCGCCAAATTTTATTCCAGTCGGCATCGGCATTCCAGGAAGCCTCTCGAAACGAACCGGCCGCGTGCACAACGCCAACTCGACCTGGCTGAACGGACGCGATCTGCGGGCGGACGTGACGGCAGCCCTCAGCCGTCCGGTGTCGATCACGAACGATGCCAACTGCTTTGCGTTGTCGGAAGCAACCGACGGCGCCGGCGCTGGTGCGGCAACCGTCCTTGGCGTAATCCTTGGAACGGGAACCGGCAGCGGCATCGTCATCAACGGCCGGATCGTTGACGGCCCACTTGGGATTGGCGGCGAGTTTGGGCACAATCCCCTGCCCTGGCCAAAGCCAGATGTTAAGCCCGAGCTGAACGAAGTGCCGGGGCCGCAATGCTGGTGCGGTCGGTTTGGATGTCTTGAAACGTGGCTGTCGGGGCCGGGCCTCAGTGTTGACCATGCCCGAGTGACCGGTGCGCGGTTGCCCAGCGAAGCGATCGTCGCCGCAGCCACATTGGGGAATAGCGCCGCGAAGGCGACACTTGATCGCCATGCCGGCCGGCTGGCGCGCGGACTGGCGCACGTCGTCAATATCGTCGATCCCGACGTCATCGTACTCGGCGGCGGCTTATCAAACCTTGCACATCTCTATGAGGTGCTGCCGGACCTCATGGCCGTCTACATCTTCAGCGACGACGCTGTCGTCGATGTCCGCCCGCCGCGATGGGGGGACGCCAGCGGCGTCAGAGGCGCTGCTTGGCTCGCGGGTGGTTAGAGGATTTTCCGAAGAAGTGGTTCTCGGTTCGTCGCCAGAAAATGCGACAAAGCAAGAGCACTCTAGGGATTGGCCGTATTACACTTTGCCGGCTCGAGGAAGGTCAGGTCTTTGAGCACGCCGGCAATGGCAAACCCGCCATAATCGATCTTGAGATTTCCGGTGACGCCGTTCTCATAATACTGCACCGACAATTCATATGTCGGCACGGCGTCGATTTTGTTCTGCCCAGGCTCGAAGTAGCTGATCGCCATCGGCCAGGAGTCGAACTCGGCGAGCCGATCGGCGCCGGTCACGGAGGCCTTTGATTTGACGGCGCTGCGCTCGGTTTTTTTACCGATGGCCGTCGTGGTCAGATAATACTTGTCGCCCTTTTCGGCGCCATCATACAGGTTGGCCTGAACGATCGAGCGGCCATCGCGCGCGGCTGTGATCAATGCGGCGGCGTGCTGCATCGGGAAGTAAACGTCACCCGGCAAAGTGACGCGCGATTTCGCAGGCTTGACGAGATCGACGCTCGCCGAAGCGCCGGCCTTACCGCGCATCGCGTCGCCCTGGCTGGCTTCGGCAATTTTGTCATTTTGATATTGCGTCGAAGAAAAGCGCAGGCGGCTTGCGGCGGCATCTTCGAAACTCGAATTGCGCAAATCGTTGATCGTCTCGGCGCCTTCCTGATTGGTCATGCGCGAAACGAAACGCATCGTTTGAGTGTAGCCATCGCACTTCGAACCGTTGAATTCATAGACCATGCGCCCGGTCAGGCCCTCGACACCGGAGCCCGTCGCCGAGTTCGCGAGCGAGATGTCGTAGATGGCGCGGTGCGGAATAAAGCTGACCGCTGGACCGGCAACGGCCTGCGTCGGGATCGTGCTCGCCACTGCGATCGCGGTGGCGGCGACGATCAGGTGCGGTCGCCGCGTCGACGTGCGATGGCCGGGGTCGCGCGGATGCTGGTGGCGGGTGACGTCGTTTGTGGCCATGGCTAGGTAAATACTCCGGTCGTCAGCGGTGCCGTCGACGTGCTTTATAGCCGTGTCGCGGCCACTAGATTGTAAGATGTGACAGCGGCCATTGCAAAGTGGCCAGAGCACGACCAAAACGGTCAACGATGTTGAAATGACAAAGGTTCCTTAACATGACCGCCGATGCCGAAGCGAATTTGGCCACCCTGGGCCTGACACTGCCCGACGCCCCGCAAGCCGTCGCCAACTACGTACCGACCTTGGTCTCCGGCGATTTGCTTTTCATTTCCGGGCAAATTTCCAAAGATAGCGCCGGGCATGTTGTGACTGGCTGCTTGGGACGCGGCGCTGGACGGCTTAGCGTCACCGACGGCGAGGCAGCAGCGCGGCTCTGTGCGCTCAATATTCTGGCGCAAGCCAAAGCGGCGCTTGGATCGCTCGATCGCATCGGCCAAATCTTGCGCCTGACCGGGTTCGTGACCTCGACGAGCGAGTTCAACGATCAGCCGAAAGTCATCAACGGCGCATCCGATCTGATGGTCGCAGTGCTCGGCGAGCGGGGACGCCATACGCGATCCGCCGTCGGCGTCGCGGCACTGCCGATGGGGGCTGCGGTCGAGATCGACGCGATTCTGAAAGTCCGCTGAGCGATGCTGGATCGCGACGCCTTCGTCCGCCCTATTGCCCATCGCGGCTTGCATAACGCAGGTGCGGGTATCGTCGAAAACTCGCTTGCTGCGTTCGATGCGGCGATGCGCCGAGGTTACGGCATCGAATGCGATATTCGACCCGCAGCAGGCGGTGTGCCGGTGGTATTTCATGACGCGACGCTCGATCGACTGACGACGGCGCGCGGGGCGATTGAAAGCCAATCGGCGGCGGATTTGAAGCACGTCGCTTTTCGCCAGCCGGGCCAACGGGGCATTCCCACACTCGCCGGGCTATTGGATTTGGTCGCCGGTCGCGTGCCGCTGCTGGTCGAAATCAAAAGCGAATGGCGGCCGCCGGATCAGCAGTTTTTAAGTCAGGTGGCGACACTCGCATCTGGCTACGCCGGACCGATTGCGCTGATGTCGTTCGATCCCGATGTGATGACCGCGTGCCGCAACCTTGCGCCGGGTGTGCCGCGCGGCATCGTTTCGGGTCGCTATAGTGGGGCTGGATGGTGGGACGGCCAGATCTCCAGGTCGCGGACCGCAGCCCTCGCAAACCTGCTCGAATCCGGTCCAGTAAAGCCTGACTTCTATGCCTATGACGTCAGTGCCTTGCCGACCGCCGTCACCGACTACGTGCGCCGCGTGCAAGGCTTGCCGCTGTTCACGTGGACGGTGCGATCGCCGAAGGATCGGGCCGTCGCCCTGAACCACGCGGATGCGATGATTTTCGAAGGCTTCGAGCCGTAGGTGCGGCCGGTCCATCGCGCCCGCTGCCTTGAGTGTTGAACCCTCGATGGCCGCCTCGGTGGGCGGCGATGACGTAGTGGGGAGGCGGGACGGTCTAACGCTTTTTCGAGTCCACCGCACGAGTGTAGAGCGGCATGACGTCCGGCAGATTGCTTTCAATGTATTGGATGCGCGATTTGCTCGACGGGTGGGTTGAAAACCAAGCCGGCGGCGCGCCTTTGCTGGCCGCTTGCATTTTCTGCCACAGCGTAATGCCCGAGCGGGGATCGTAACCGGCACGCGCCGCCAATTCCATGCCGACGAGATCGGCCTCGCTCTCGTCGTCGCGGCTGAATTTCAGGCTCATCAATCCGCCGCCAACGCGTGCCAGATCGCCGACGCTGCCGCCAACGAGGACGCCGACGGCCAGTGCGCCGAGGTTTGTCAATGTCGATTTTGCGGCGCGTTCGCGGGCGTGTTCGCGCAGCGCGTGGGCGATCTCGTGGCCCATGACCATCGCCACCTCGTCGTCCGTCAAGCGCAATTGATCGAGGATGCCGGTGAAGAACGCGATCTTGCCGCCAGGCATGCAAAAGGCGTTGATTTGCTTCGATTGCAGCAGGTTGACTTCCCACTTCCAATCTTTGGAGCGGGCATTGAATTTTTCGGTAAATGGCAGCAGGTCGGCGGCGATGCGGCGCAAACGGCGCACCTGGGGATCATTGTCGTCGACCAGCGCTTGGCGTTGGAAGGCTTGCCGCGTGAGATCTTGATACTGGAGCGCAGATGTCGCTTCGATCTTTTCAGCGGAGACGAGATTGCGCAGATAAGACGGCCGCGAAATATTGACCCCGTCGCGCGCTGCGACCATCGGACCCGAGAGCGCCAGCAAGGCCACGCCGAGAGCGACAGATAAATGTTTTGCGCGCATCATTGCGACATCCTTTACGGCGAGACTGAAGGCATCAGTCGTCAGAGAGGCCGGGCCATAAGTTAAGCGAGATGACGCCCGGTTCCAAGGTCGAAGCCGCGCTGGCGGCGCCGATCTCCGCAGATGATCTTTTGGTCAGCGATGTCGTACACTATCCGCACGACAGAACATTTGGATTTACGGCAAAAGAGGTGCGATGCCGACCGACAAGGCCAATGCCGAAACGGGAGCGCCGAAATCGCGGCAGGCCGCTGCGATTGTGCGGGTTGTGGATAGCATCGCTGCCATATCAGCAGCGGATTGGGACGCCTGCGCCAACCCAGACGCCGCAACCCACAATCCGTTCGTCAGCCATGCATTTCTGTCGGCACTCGAAACGTCGGGCTCGGTCGGCCCGGGCAGCGGCTGGTTGCCGCGTCATCTGGCGCTGGAAGACGACGCGGGCGGCATTAGCGCAACTGCGCCCTGCTACGTCAAAACAAACAGCCAGGGCGAGTATGTCTTCGACCACAATTGGGCCGACGCCTACGAGCAGGCGGGCGGGCGCTATTATCCCAAACTGCAACTTGCCGTACCGTTCACGCCGGTGCCGGGACCGCGCCTGCTCGCCAAACCCGGCCCGCGCCAACATGCCGATCAGCAAGCCCTAGCGGCGGGTGCCATCGCGTTTGCCGAACAGGCCGGATTTTCATCCATCCACATCACGTTCACGGATCGCGATCTTCAATCGCGATTGGCGCCGCAGGGATATCTGGCCAGAACGGGTCAGCAGTTTCATTGGCACAATCGCGGCTACCAATCGTTTGAGGATTTTCTCAGCGTCCTGGCGTCGCGCAAACGCAAAGCCATTCGCAAAGAACGGCTCGATGCCGTGCGCGGCGGCGCGCTGACGATCGAGCAGATCACCGGCAGCGATATCACCGAAGCCCACTGGGATGCGTTTTATCGCTTCTACATCGATACCGGAAATCGCAAATGGGGCCGGCCGTATTTGAACCGGGCCTTCTTTTCGCAGCTTGGCGCGGCGATGGCTGAGCGGTGTTTGCTGGTGCTGGTGAAACGCGATGGGGCCACTATCGCCGGCGCGCTCAACCTGATCGGCGGCGATTGCCTCTATGGCCGCTACTGGGGTGCGATTGAACAGCACCCATGCCTGCATTTCGAGGTCTGTTATTATCAGGCGATCGACTATGCCATTGCGCACGGACTAGCGCGGGTCGAAGCCGGCGCACAGGGCGAGCACAAATTGGCACGCGGGTACGTGCCGGTTGAAACCTATTCGGCGCATTGGATCGCGGACGACGGCTTGCGGCGCGCGGTTGATCATTTCCTTAAACGTGAGCGCCGGGCGGTCACGGAGATCAACAGCAGCTTGGACGCATTGGGGCCGTATCGCCGCGAAGGCGATTGACGTGGCAACTGATAGGTGCCGGTCGTTGCGTGGCTTTACGCGATCAATGCCACGCACTAAGTCTCGCGTGACATCGCAGTGAGGCGCACAATCATGACGACCACCGCTCAAGCCTATGACTCGGCCAATATCTTCGCCAAAATTCTGCGCGGCGAAATACCCTGCCATAAAGTCTACGAAGACGCCGACGCGCTCGTCTTCATGGATGTCATGCCGCAATCGACGGGGCATGCGTTGGTCGTGCCCAAAGCCGCGTCCCGCAATCTGCTCGATGCCGACGCGGCTCGGCTCGGGCACCTGATGCAGCTCGTGCAAAACATCGCCGTGGCAGCCAAAACGGCCTTCGCGGCCGACGGCATCACGATCATGCAATTCAATGAACCGGCCGGCGGGCAGACGGTGTTTCACCTGCATATCCACGTCATCCCGCGCTTCGACGGCGTGCCGCTGAAGCCACATAGCGGACAGATGGAGGACGCTGCCGTGCTAGCAGCGAATGCTGAAAAGCTGAAAGCGGCGTTGGGCTAACGGCTGCGGCATGTGCGCCGCGTCGACGGCGAGGCGAACAGGCGTCTTATTATCGCGCAAGCGCGGGTATAGCCTTTCCGAGCGTTAAGCCGCAGCATCGCACGGAGTACGATCATGGCAACCGTCCTCGTTATCGGTGCAAGTCAAGGCATCGGTCTGGAAACCGTCAAAGCCGCGCTTGCCGCCGGACATGACGTGCGCGCTTTTGCGCGATCGGCTGCGACCCTTCCACTCGACAATGCGCGGCTGACGAAAATCCCGGGCGATGCGTTGTCGCGTCCGGACGTCGATGCCGCCTTGAAAGGCGCCGACGTAGTGATTCAGTCGCTCGGCGTCAACCGGGCGCAGGATTTGATTTTCGGCACGACACTGTTTTCGAAATCGACGCGGATATTGGTCGATGCCATGCAGGCTGCGGCTGTGAAACGGCTGATCGTCGTGACTGGCGCAGGCGCGGGCAACAGCCGGGGCCGCATCAGCTTCGTCTACGACTCGGTTCTGTTTCCGCTGCTGCTGCAGCGCGTCTATAGCGACAAGGACATCGCCGAAGACATCGTTCAAAAAAGCCCGCTCGAGTGGACGATCGCGCGCCCGGGCGGTTTGACCAATCGGCCCATGACGGGGCGCTATCAGGTGCTCACTGACATCGGCGAATGGCGCGGCGGGTTTATCTCACGCGCCGATGTCGCGGATTTTCTCGTCAAGCAGATCACTGATCGAAAGCTCATCGGGCAAACGCCGTTGCTGGTGGCGTGAGGGTGCGGCTTCGGGATCGCCCGCTGAAAGCACCACCGCAAAAAGAAAAGGAGCGGTCGGGGAGGACCACTCCTTTCCGGGCTCGAGCCCTACTGACGGAATGAGTGAAGACGAAGCCCATTCCGTTCGTCGCCGACGCTCTGGGGGCAGAGCGGGTAACAGCGCGACGAGTTACAAAGCTGCTCCGGCGATATAACGTTATTCTCCGTTTTGATGATTCGATGCAATTGCTGATTTCGGCAGTTGTAGTCACCACTGATGCTGGTGGATCGAGCCCCTGACGCGATTTTCACGCCGCGCGCAGTGCGACAGAAAAAGAGCGCCGGATTACTCCGGCGCTCCTCAATCTCGCGCATGAAAAACCGAAGCCTTTAGTCGTCCTTTTTGCGTCTTGGCACACTTGGCACGGTGCCGGACGATGATTTCGACTTTTCGCCGCGCGGGCCGGGCAAGGCTTTTTTAGGCGTGGCGTCGGCGAGCACGGGCTGCGGACCGTCGTCATCATCATCTTCGGAAGACTTCGGCTTTTTCGCCGGATCGACGGAGACATATTCAAACGCCAACGCTTTGTCCGCGCCCTTGCCCTTGACGAGCACTTTGACCGTACCGCCATGCTCGAGCTTCCCGAACAGAAGTTCCTCGGCCAGCGGCTTCTTGATGTGTTCTTGAATGACGCGGCCGAGCGGTCGCGCCCCGAACTTTTCGTCATAGCCCTTTTCGGCGAGCCACGTCGCAGCGTCCTCCGACAATTCGATCGACACGCCGCGATCGGCGAGTTGCGCTTCGAGCTGGAAGATGAACTTCTCGACGACCTTGACGATGATTTCCGGCGGCAACCCCGAAAACGGCACGACGGCATCGAGACGATTGCGGAACTCGGGCGTGAACATTTTCGAGATCGCTTCGGTGTCTTCGCCTTCGCGCTTCGACCGATTGAAGCCCATCGCCGGTTTGGACATATCGGACGCTCCCGCATTCGTCGTCATGATGAGCACGACGTTGCGGAAATCGACTGCCTTGCCGTTGTGGTCGGTCAGTTTGCCGTGATCCATCACCTGCAACAGGATGTTGAACAGATCCGGGTGCGCCTTCTCGATTTCATCGAGCAGCAAAACCGAATGCGGATGCTGATCGATGCCATCGGTCAACAGGCCGCCCTGATCGAAGCCGACATAGCCCGGCGGCGCGCCGATGAGACGCGAGACCGTATGCTTCTCCATGTATTCCGACATGTCGAAGCGCAGCAACTCAACGCCCAAGAGATTGGCGAGCTGCTTGGCGACTTCGGTTTTGCCGACGCCGGTTGGGCCCGAGAACAGGTAGCTGCCGATCGGCTTTTCCGGTTCGCGAAGCCCGGCGCGGGCGAGCTTAATGGCGCTGGTCAAGGCCTCGATGGCCGCGTCCTGGCCAAACACCAACCGCTTCAAATCGCGATTGAGGTTGCCCATGACTTCGGCATCGCTCTTGGTCACGGTCTTTGGCGGAATGCGCGCCATGGTCGCGACGGTGGCTTCGATTTCCTTGGTGGTGATCTTCTTCTTGCGTTTGTTTTCCGGCACGAGCATCTGCGACGCGCCGGTCTCATCGATCACGTCGATGGCTTTGTCGGGGAGCTTGCGGTCGTGGATGTACTTCGCCGACAGTTCGACCGCCGACTTGATGGCTTCGTTGGTGTATTTGATCTTGTGGTAGTCTTCGAACACCGATTTCAAGCCGCGCAATATTTCAATCGCATCTTCGACACTCGGCTCCTTGACGTCGATCTTCTGGAACCGGCGATCGAGCGCGCGATCCTTTTCGAAGTGCTGGCGGTATTCTTTGTAGGTCGTCGAGCCGATGCAGCGTAGCGCCCCGGACTGAAGTGCGGGCTTCAGAAGATTGGACGCATCCATCGCCCCGCCCGACGTCGCACCGGCACCGATGACGGTGTGGATCTCGTCGATGAACAGCACAGCGCCGTCGAACGCTTCGACCTCTTTCATCACGGCTTTCAGGCGTTCTTCGAAGTCACCGCGATAGCGCGTGCCGGCCAGCAGCGCGCCCATGTCGAGCGAAAAGATCGTGGCGTCGAGCAACACTTCCGGCACTTCGCCCTGGATGATCTTGCGCGCCAGACCTTCCGCGATCGCGGTTTTGCCGACGCCGGGATCGCCGACGAACAGCGGATTGTTTTTCTGCCGGCGGCAGAGGATCTGGATGGTGCGCAGCACTTCCTGTTCACGGCCGATCAGCGGATCGATTTTGCCGTCGCGGGCCTTCTTGTTGAGATTGACGCAATAGGTCGAAAGCGCGTCGCCGGCCTTCTTATCGTCACCCTCGGTTGCTGCCTCCTCATCGGCGCCACGCACCGCGCGCGGTTCCGACAGGCCCGGCCGCTTGGCGATACCGTGCGCGATGTATTGGACCGCGTCGAACCGCGTCATCTCCTGCTCTTGCAGGAAATAGGCGGCGTGGCTTTCGCGTTCGGTCAGGATGCCGACCAGTACATTCGCGCCGGTCACCTCTTCGCGTCCGGACGTTTGCACATGCACGATCGCCCGCTGCACGACGCGCTGGAATGAATTCGTCGGTTGCGCGTCACGCGCCGTCTTCGAGACGATCGGCTTCAATTCGGTATCGAGATATTCCGTCAGCCGGGCGCGAAGCTGTTCGAGATCGACCGAGCACGCGCGCATGACGGCTGCGGCGTCGCGATCATCGACCAAGGCGAGCAGCAAGTGCTCGAGCGTCGCGAATTCATGACGGCGCGCGTTGGCGTATTCCAGGGCGCGATGCAGAGAAGCTTCGAGGTTCTTTGAGAGAGACGTCAATTCAGTCCTACTCTTTCTCCATGGTGCATTGTAGAGGATGGCCATGCTGGCGGGCAAAATCCATAACCTGCGTCACCTTGGTTTCAGCGACTTCGTACGTATAGACACCGCAGATTCCGACGCCTTTGTGGTGGACGTGGAGCATGATGCGGGTGGCATCTTCTTGTCCCTTGTTGAAAAACCTCTGCAAGACGAGGACCACAAACTCCATCGGCGTGAAGTCGTCGTTCAACAACAGGACTTTGTAGAGCGACGGCTTCTTGGTTTTAGGCCTGGTCTTGGTGACAACGCCGGTTTTTCCATCGCCGTCATTGTTGCGTGAGGGATCGTTGCCGTTTTTTCCGGCGGATTTAATGCGCACGTCGCGTCGCGGAAAAGCGTGAAGCGTCATCGGTGCCTTGAGCCATGGTTCAATGTAGCAGCGCCTCGTGCGTAGCCGACAACCGGCGATCCGCAATTGAGGACGCCGGAGGCTCTCTCTCGATAGGGCCGTCGTGTGCTGAGTGGATCAGTCAAACTCGCCTTCCCGTCTACAATCGTTTTGACCCCCAGGGCAATCAACATGGCAAGCGGCTTGAGCGTGTGGTCGACGTCGGCGCACAATCACTGCCGCGTGCTAAGTCTAGCGCGTTAGCGTGCACGCGCCACTTCGAAGTTTCCCGGCGGGTTTTCAACGCTGCACGCTGGCCAATATAGGGCGTCGGTGCGGCTGAGAGAAGGTGCGCCAAGGGATGGCCTGCGTCCGCCGCTGCGGCAATCGTCACAAACGTGCAAATGGCGTCCCTACAAGCTGCCTGTGCCGTTGACGGTCATCACAATTGCCAGCCGCACACGGGAATCACCCCAGGGCCGGCTCGCAACGCGTTGAGAACATCGGCTGACGGGGGATCGCGAGCGCTGCTGATGACCAAACGGCCAGATTTTTTAGCCGGCAATGTCGCAGCCGGCCGGCCTGTCCGAACGCCATTCGTCGAGCAAGATCGGCCTAGCAATGCTGGCGCCAAGTTCGCCTGGATGACCCATTTCCGTGCGCCGATAAACCCAGTATTTACCGCGTCATTTAACCGTACTTCAGCGCCTTATCGGTAAGCTGGACGCTTGGACGCTTATGAAACGTGCTCGGTGAGCACGCCCAAAAGGCGCCCAAAAACAGTGCTCTCTTCGCAACGACGGAGGGGCCGGGCTGGCCGCATCGCCGCATATCGGCAATGGGGACAGCCGAACGGCAATCGACGCCGCAGTCCTGGGAACTCAGGGCGCGGTCAGAGGGATCGGCGTTTTGTTACGGTATTTTGCAAACGTGTCGCTCGCGTTGGCGAGCATTGTCGGAAGCGTGGTGGCCGTATCGGCGCCCGCGTTCGCCGCACAATCGCGCCATGCCGCCATGGCCATTGACGCCAACAGCGGACAAGTCCTGCACAACGAAGATGGCGACGCCAAGCGCCATCCCGCCTCTCTCACAAAAATGATGACGCTGTATCTGGCATTCGAGACGATTGCATCCGGGCGGATGTCGATGCAGACGAAGATCCCGATCAGTGCCGCAGCCGCCAACGCGCAGCCGTCCAAACTCGGTCTCGACGTTGGTGATGAGATCGCGGTAGGCGACGCCGTCCGCGTTCTGATCACCAAGTCGGCCAACGACATCGCCATCGCGCTGGCTGAGAAAATCGGCGGCAGTGAAGCCAATTTCGTGCGCCTGATGAATACTCGCGCCCGCGATCTCGGCATGACCAGCACGCACTTCAAAAATTCCTCCGGCCTGCCCGATCCCGCGCAGGTGACCACGGCGCGCGACATGATCACGCTGGCCCTGCACCTGCAAGATGATTTCCCCGACGACTATCCGTTGTTCGCGACCCGGCAAATCACCTACGGCGGGCGCGCGATGCGCAATCACAACACACTGATGAACACGTTCAAAGGCATCGACGGTATCAAGACCGGCTACACGCGGATGTCCGGGTTCAATCTCGTCTCGTCGGTGCGGCGCGGTGGCCGCCACGTGGTGGCGGCGGTGTTTGGCGGCGCCAGCGCTGCGACGCGCAATGGCGAAATGCGCATTGTGCTGACCAAGGCTCTGACACGGGCCGCGACGACGAAGACGCGCAAACCGTTCGCGTTCCCGACGCCTGCGCTAATTGCCAAGTTGAAATCCGCGCCGGCGCGCGCCGAGCGCAAGGTCGCGTCAGCAGCGGCCAAGCCTCAAGCGGTTGCTGAGGCCGTCGTCCAACCGGCTGTGAAGCCGTTTGCGCCGCCGCGCGTGAGCAAAACCTCATCGGGTTTGGCGGGGCAGCCGACGCCGGCAGTGAACGTCGAACCAGAGGCGACGCCGCCACTGACCATTGCCGACTTGGCGGCGGCACCACCGCCACCCATCGAAGTCTTTAAGGTCAAGCGTGTCGTCGTCGTGCCGCGCCCCGCTCAAGCGCCGGTCGATCCGAATGCAACGACCGACATGGACGCCAGCACGGCGACTGCCGACGCCGCAGCAATTGCGCCATTCTTGAACTCGGACCTGAACGCGGGCGTGGGCTCAAGCTTGAGCTCGGGCGTCGATGCCGTGCCACCGCCGCCTGCCGTCGTTATAGCCGCGACGACCGCCCGCGAGCCACCTTCCGACAGCGCCCGCTCAGCACCCGTCATCTCGCAAATCGCTGGTCAAGCGACTGATCCTTCGGATCGGGGAGAAAACGAAACGATCATCGGCAAACTGATCGAAGCCGCAGCGGCGTCGCAATCGCAGCAGCCGGTCAGTGGTGTTCAACCCGCCAGTTTAATCGCCACGGCGCCATCGTCGAAACCGCTCGATCAAGTCGCGATGCTCGGCGCCAGCGCTGCCGAACGCGCGCTCGCGCCGCAGGCCGAGCCGATGGTTGCTGCCGCGCCGATCCAAGCGGTTCCAAAGCCGCGTCTCGCCGTTCGCCCGATAGCCTTGGTGTCGAATGCCGCCGAACCGCCCTTGCGTGGCCTGCCGCCGTCGTCGCTGCAAGCCCAGGCGCAATCTAAGGCGCAACCGGTACGTCTTGCTGCTGCACCTGCATCACCCGTCGGTGGTCAGCGCGCACGCGTCGAGGTGCAGATCGGCGCTTATCTGTCGATGGCGTTGGCCAAGGAAGCTTTGCAGAACGTCAAACTGCGCGCCGGGTCGGTCCTCGCCGGGACCAACGCGATCACGGTGCCGGTCGATAAAGCGGGCCGAACGATCTATCGCGCACGATTTGCCGGCTTCGATGGGCCGCGCGCCACGAACGCGTGCACCGAACTGCGGCGGCAGGCCATCGACTGCTTCGTGTTGGCGGCACAATAGACACGACCTCTTCTATCGCATCGACGCCATATGCTAGCCTCAGCTCGATGGATTGGCCGAAGGAGACGTCTATGCCACCGCAAGATACCGTACTCAGCGCCGCATTTCCGAAACTGATCAGATTTGAAGGCACTTTGCCCGAACCGGAGCGCTTTCGCCCGGCCGCCGATCGTATCATTGCAGGCGATCCCGCACAAAGCTTGCAGAACCTGTTCACGAGCAGCGATGGACGGTTCACCAGCGGCATCTGGGCGGCAGAACGCGGAACTTGGAAGGTGGTCTTCACCGAGAGCGAATTCTGCCATCTGCTCGAAGGCATCATTGTCGTGCACGGCGACGATGGTTCGCACGCGACGTTTAAGGCCGGCGACGCGTTTGTCACGCCCGCAGGCTTCACCGGCACTTGGGAAATCGTCGAGCCGGCGCGGAAGTATTACGCCATCTACGAGTGACCGCGATCAGCCCCCGTCTGACAGCAGCGTATAATTGCCGCCGGTCGCGGTGATGTCGGTAGTGCGCGTGCGTTCGGTCGCAAAGCGCAGCAGGTAATTGGGTCCACCCGCTTTCGGACCGGTGCCGGATTGGCCTTCGCCGCCGAAAGGCTGCACGCCGACGACGGCGCCGATCTGATTGCGGTTGACGTACAGATTGCCGACGCGCGCGTGCTCGGCGACATAGTCTGCAACGCTTTCGATGCGGCTGTGGAGCCCGAGCGTCAATCCGTAGCCGGTGGCGTTCAAGGCGGCGACGACGGAGGAAAGATGCCCGCGCTCGAAGCGGATGAGATGCAGCACGGGGCCGAAGACTTCGCGGTCGAGACGAGACAGCCGATCCAATTCGTACAGCGCCGGTGTGACGAAGGTTCCGGCGCGACAGGCTTCCGGCATGGCGAGATCGACGAGTTCGCGGCCTTCGCGCTGCATCTTAACCTTATGGCCTTCGAGCGCGTCCTGGGCGGCCTCATCGATCACCGGACCGATGTCGGTTGCGTAATCGAGCGGGTCGCCGACGTCGAGGGCTTCGATGGCGCCGACCAGCATGGCTCGGATGCGCGGTGCCGCGTCGTCCTGAACGAACAGCACGCGGGCGGCTGAGCAGCGCTGTCCGGCGCTATCGTAGGCTGAACGTACCGCATCGCGCACCACTTGTTCGGCGAGGGATGATGAATCCGCGATCATGGCGTTGAGACCGCCGGTCTCGGCAATGAACGGCACGATCACGCCGCGCCGGTCGGCGAGCGATTTTTGGATGGCCCAGGCGGTATCGTTCGAGCCGGTGAAGGCAACGCCGCGGATGCGCGCATCGCGGACCAGCGCTTCGCCAAGCTTCCCGCCGCCGGTGACGAGGTGCAGCACATCTGCCGGGATGCCGGCTTCATGCAGCAGTTGCACGGCGAGAAATGCCGTGATCGGGGTTTGCTCGGCGGGCTTGGCGACGACCGTATTCCCGGCCGCCAGCGCGGCCGCGATCTGACCGGTGAAAATGGCCAGCGGAAAATTCCACGGACTGATGCACGCGAACGGCCCGCGACCGCGCAGCGTCAGGGTGTTCTCTTCCCCTGTTGGGCCTTTGAGATGCACCGGCTCGGCAAACAGCCGCCGGGCTTCGACCGCGTAATAGCGCAGATAATCGACCGCTTCGCGCAACTCGGCCTGCGCCGCTTCAAGCGTTTTGCCGCCTTCGCGCACGAGCGCACTCATGAGCGGGATGCGATCGCGCTCATAGAGGTCGGCGGCGATATCGAGCAGGCCGGCACGATCGTGCGCGCCGGTCCGTTCCCAGCGCGAGAACGTGGCGACGGACGCGGCAATCGCGTCATCCAATTGCGCCGGTGTTGCCAGCCGCAGCGTGCCGACGCGCTCGCGTTTATCTTGCGGACTGAGCAGCAGCGTCGCCGCATCGCCACCGATGGTCGCTTTTCCGCTGACGATTGGGCCAACTGCGGTCGGAATTTTGGCGTGGCGCTGAATGCCGCTGATGATCGCATCGCGAACGCCGGCCTCAGTGAGCGGCAGTCCGCCGCCGGCATGGCGCGTTGGTTCAAAAATTTCGCGCGGCCGGGCGATCAACGCAGGGCGATCACCGCTGATGCGTTCGCGCTCGGCGATCTCGACCGGATCGGCGAGGATCACGGACACCGGCGTTTCATCGTCGGCAATGCGATTGACGAACGACGTGTTGGCGCCGTTCTCCAGCAGGCGGCGGACGAGATAGCCTAGCAGGTCTTCATGGCCGCCGACGGGGGCGTAGATGCGGCACGGACGAACAAAACTTTGATCACTCGCGACCTCGTCATACAGCGCTTCGCCCATGCCGTGCAGCCGCTGATATTCGAACTCGACGGCGCCGCCGGCAATGCGCGCGGCGGCGATGGCGTGGGCGTTGTGCGTCGCGAACTGCGGATAGAAGGCCACGGGATCGCTGATCAAGACGCGCATGGCGGCGAGGTACGACAGGTCCGTGTGCAGCTTGCGTGAGAACACCGGATAGTCTTCAAGACCGCGCTCCTGTGCCCATTTGATCTCGCTATCCCAATAGGCGCCTTTGACGAGGCGGACGGGAATGCGCTTGCCGGTGTCTTCAGACAACCGCCGCAGCCAGCGCAACACCGGCACGGCGCGTTTGCCATACGCCTGCACGGCGATGCCAAGGCCATTCCAAGCCGCCAGCGCCGGATGGGTCAATAACTCGCCGAACATGCGCAGCGTTAGATCGAGGCGGTCTTGCTCTTCAGCATCGATGGTGAGGCCGAGCCCTTTGGCGCGGGCGGCGCGCGCCAGTGTCAACAAACGTGGCGCCAGTTCGCTCATCAAGCGGCGTTCTTTGCCGGGTTCAAAGCGCGGATGCAGCGCCGACAGTTTCACCGAAATCGACGGCCGCGCAAAGATGGCGTCGACATGGGCCGGTGTGTATGGTCCCGCCGCTTGGCCGACGGCTTCGAGCGCCGTCATGTAGCGCTGATAATAGCGCTCAGCGTCGATCTCGCAGCGGGCCGCTTCGCCGAGCATGTCGAAGGAAAAACGATAGCCCTTGGCTTCCAGTGGCTTGGCTCGCGCGATGGCCGTTTCAATGGTCGAGCCGAGCACGAACTGATCGCCGAGCAGGCGCACGGCTTGGCGCACGGCCAAGCGTATCGTCGGCTCACCGGAGCGCGCGACCAGCCGCTTCAAGGCCTGCACCGGATTGGTGCCCTTAGCGTCGCGCAGCTTGACGAGACGGCCGGTCAGCATCAGGCCCCAGGTCGAGGCGTTGACCAGCAGGCTTTCGGAGGCGCCCAGATGTTTTTCCCAGGCGCCGCCGGAAATTTTGTCGGCGATGAACGCGTTGGCGGTTTCGATGTCGGGAATGCGCAGCAGGGCTTCGGCGAGGCACATCAGGATAATGCCTTCGTCGGTCGCCAAGCCGTACTCGTGCATGAAGGCGTCGATGCCCGCGTGGCGGCCGGCATTGGCGCGGGCGGCATGGACCAGACGCCGCCCGATGTCGGCAATGCGGCGGCGTTCGTCCTCGGTGACTACGGCGCTCTCGACCAGCGAGCCGACGAGGCGATACTCGTCCATCAAATGATGGGCGGCGATCTCGTCGCGGGACGGAATCGGCCCGGCGCCGGCGTCTCCGTCGTGTTTCGCCGCCTCTCGCTTCAATGCCGCAACCATCTCAATTCCTGCAATCGACGATCAACAAGGGGCGATTCGCTTGGCGTTAATCTATCAGACAGTCGGGAGTGTTGACACTTGACGGCGCAGGAGAGCCTCGCCACCACTGTCGGCACTTGAGCCAATAGGAAGGGCCGGCCGCGCCGTGGGTGACACAATCAAAATCATTCGAACCGTGGCAGACCTTCGGCGCCAAACGGCAAAATGGCGCGGCGCGGGCAAATCCATCGCCCTGGTGCCGACGATGGGGGCCTTGCATTCCGGTCATGTTTCGCTGGTGAAATTAGCGAAGAAAAAAGCCGACCGTGTGGTGGTGTCGATTTTCGTCAACCCGACACAATTTGCAGCCGGCGATGATCTGTCACGATACCCGCGTGACGAAGCCGGCGATGTGGCGACTCTTGCGAGCCTAGACGCGGATGTGGTGTGGGCGCCGTCGGTCGATGACATGTACCCGGCCGGGTTTTCAACCAGCGTGACGGCGGGCAGCGCGGCCGCCGAGCTCGAAGGCGCATGTCGCCCCGGCCATTTTGGCGGCGTGGCGACGGTGTGCTGCAAGCTGTTCAGCCAAGTGACAGCCGACGTCGCGATCTTCGGCGAAAAGGATTTCCAGCAGCTCGTCGTCTTGCGGCAAATGGTGCGCGATTTGAATCTACCGCTGACCCTCGTCGCGGCGCCGACAAAGCGCGAAAAAGACGGCTTGGCGCTGTCTTCGCGCAACCGATACTTATCAGCCGATGAACGCGCGATCGCGCCGGCGCTGTACGGCGTGATCTCCGAATTAGCAGCCGACGTGGGTGCGGGGGCCGACATTCCAGCAGGCATAGTCAACGCGCGCCGCAAACTGCTTCATGCTGGATTTGCCAAGGTCGATTACGTCGATGTGCGCGACGCTGAAACACTCGAAGCGCCATCAGAAACCGTTCAGGAGAGCGCTCGCCCGCTGCGCGTGCTGGCAGCCGTCTGGCTGGGTACAACGCGGCTGATCGACAATGTCGCGGTTGTGGCGACAACAGAGAAACGCGGCGAGATGTGATATTTGCCGGAGCCTACGGGCGCGGCACAACGCCGAGGTTGATCAAGAATTCCTCCCCGCTCGACAATCCGACGATCGGCTCGGCTGCCTGTTCGGGCGTTAGCCAATAAAAAAGTGGCGTGGAAATCCCGCTGGAGGCTGCGATCGTTGGCGGTGCTTCGGCGTCGAGCGGCGGTGGAGCTGGCGCTTGATCCTGTGCCGCCGATTGTCCGGGAGCTTGAGCGGGGGCCGCTCCCTGGGCGATGGCGGGAGGCAAAGGTTTGGGCAGGATTGGAACTTTCCCCTGCCCTTCAGTCGCGGCCTGCTTCTGAACCGGGCTTGGCAGCTTTGATTTCGTCGCCGGTGTCAATTTTGCTGGCGCAATCTTTCCCGCGCCGACGAAACTCGCTGTCGAGGAGGGAACGATCAGCGGCGGGGCAGGCTGCCGCTTCTTGCGCTTGGCGACGACTTTTGGTGTCGGCGCGGTCTGCTCGGCGGTCACCTGCTCATTGGACTTGATTTCGATGCGAGCGGTGCCGGCTGGCTGGCCGTCGCGATCAAAAACTTCGATGTCGGTGGTGATCGGTAAAGAGGGAAGTGTGACGACCAGGCCACCGAGTTTGCTTTGCGGGACCTGCCATTCGGTTGGAGATAGACGCTTGCCGGCCGACAAAGAGGACTGCGGCGGCAGATTGCGGATGACGACGATATCACTCCGGTCGGGGTTGACGGGACCAGGTGCCGAGCCGGCGGCGACGGTTTCAAGCGCCGGAACAGGAGATGCAGCGACCCATGGTTCTGTAGGTTGGCCTGCAAGCTTTGGAGCGAACGTCAGCCGGTCGGTGCTGTCGGCGGATGGCTGTGCTGCCTCCAACATCGGAAAGGTTAGCAACTCCGGTGCAGGCGCATCGGCTTTCGGGTCGGTCGGCGCGACGGCGTTAGGCGCCGGTGGCGGCAACACCACGGGCACCGGAGGCGCCTCGGCGATTTGCATGGGAGGTGCTGGGCGATTAGCCGGCGCTGGCTGCTGCGGCACGTGCAAACCGATGGCGGCTGCCACCACGACGACCAGAATGAATGCCGCGCCATAACCGATATTCTCGCGGCGTTTCGGCGTCAGGGATGTCCGCTTCCATAAGCCGGGAGCTGCCAGTCGATTTTTCGCGGTGCCCGCAAACAGCTTTGCCATCGACAAGCCCCTGCGTCGCATCGGCAGGCGCGGCTTGGAGGCAAACGGCAGATCAGCGAGATCGATGCCATTCAAAAAACGCGGCAGGTCACCTTGATCGAAGGCAGCTTGCTCAAGCGCAGAGGCGGCTCCCGAGGACGTTGGAGGTTTTGGACCAGGCCGAACAGCGCCGCCAGAAAAACTCAACAGATAGTCTCGCACGCTGACAGCGTGCGGCCGGGCGGACAGCTTACGATCAGGTGACGTGGTCATTGCTCGCCATGTTGCGAATGCACGCGGCATTCAGCAGCTTCAGTTTCGCAGTCGACAAACCCGGTTGATTTTCAACCGAACCCAATGCCGCACTAAAAATTCATGACGCAATCGAAAACGCCAGCGACCGTCTCAGCACTGGCCAGACGGTCTCGAAACCATCATCGTCTCGATGTCGCGGCAACGGCCACAACGCCCATGGAGACGCGTAAAAGTTCGTTCAATTGCCAACATATGGCGTAGACGAGACAACGGGAAACAGCATCCCGAGAACTGGTTTATTTATCGTGAATGATTAACGTCGCTGGTCGCCATCGCGTTTCCAGGAGCGTGATCAGCAAGCCACGGCCCATCTGTGGCATCGTTGCTGTGGTTCGCTGGCAACAATGTTGCAATCGCGATAGTGCCGCTGGGTGGCCATGCGCTATGGTCGGTCCGTCAAGATTCGCCGGCTGGGCTCTCCGTTCGCGTCGCGTGCCGCGCAAAGTGTTCAGTCACCGGCGCGTTGCCACCCGAACGGAACCGCGACCCGCATGGCCAAATCGCAAACCGATCTGTTTTCTGATTCCGAGAGCGAGATGACCAATAAATCGTCGCGTGCCGCCAAATCCAGTGACTCGGCCGGCTACAACGAAGACCATATCGAGGTGCTGGAAGGCCTCGAGCCGGTGCGCCGCCGTCCGGGCATGTACATCGGCGGCACCGACGAAAAGGCCATGCATCACCTGTTCGCCGAGGTGATCGACAATGCCATGGACGAAGCCGTCGCCGGTCATGCGACATGGATCGACGTCGAATTGACAGCGGATGGCTTTTTGTCGGTGACCGACAACGGCCGTGGCATCCCAGTCGGCCCGCACCCGAAATACAAAACCAAAAGCGCGCTCGAAGTTGTAATGACGATCCTGCACGCCGGCGGCAAATTCGACAGCAAGGCCTACAACACTTCCGGCGGATTACACGGCGTCGGCGTATCGGTGGTCAATGCGCTGTCGGAATTGCTCGAAGTGCAGGTGGCGCGCGATCAGCAGCTCTATCGCATGGTGTTCTCGCGCGGCGAGCCGCAGACCAAGCTCGAAAAGCTCGGTAGCACCATGAATCGGCGGGGCACGAAAGTGCGCTTCAAGCCGGACGAAAAAATCTTCGGCAAGGGCGCGGCCTTCAAACCGGCACGCCTGCTGAAAATGGCGCGCTCGAAGGCGTATCTGTTTGGCGGCGTGGAAATTCGCTGGTCGTGCGACAGCGAATTGATCAAGGACGATACGCCGACGAAGGCGGTGTTCCATTTCCCCGGCGGATTGTCCGACTTTCTGACCGCGTCGATTGAAACCCACACCCGCGTGACCAAAGACATTTTCGCGGGCCGCGTTGAAAAAGAAAAAGGCCACGGATCGGTCGAATGGGCGGTGGCGTGGATTGCCGACGAAGACGGTTTCTCGACGTCCTATTGCAACACCATTCCGACCGGCGATGGTGGCACCCATGAAAACGGCTTGCGCCAGGCGCTTTACAAGGGCCTGCGCGCCTACGGCGAACTGACCGGCAACAAGAAAGCCCAGCAGATCACCTCTGAAGATGTGATGGGCACGGCGGCGTCGATGCTGTCGGTGTTCATTCGTGAGCCGGAATTCCAGGGCCAGACCAAGGACAAACTCGCGACGGTCGAGGCGACGCGCATCGTCGAGACGGCGGTGCGCGATGCTTTCGATCACTGGCTGGCCGACAGCCCGCAGCAGGCGACAAAGTTGCTCGAGTGGACGGTTGATCAATCGGAAGATCGCCTGAAGCGGCGGCGTGAAAAAGAGGTCGGCCGCCAGTCGGCAACGCGCAAACTGCGCCTGCCCGGCAAGTTGTCCGATTGCTCGATCCAGCAGGCGGCGGGAACGGAAATTTTCATCGTCGAAGGCGACAGTGCCGGCGGCAGCGCGAAGAGCGCGCGTGATCGCGAAACGCAAGCCATCCTGCCGTTGCGTGGCAAGATCTTGAACGTCGCCAACGCGACGAGCGCCAAGCTTTCGCAAAATCAGCAACTATCGGATCTGATCCAAGCGCTAGGCGCGAGCACTGGATCGAAGTATCGCGACGAAGACTTGCGCTATGAGCGCGTGATCATCATGACCGACGCCGATGTCGATGGCGCGCACATCGCGTCGCTGCTCATCACCTTCTTTTATCAGGAAATGCCGGAGTTGATTGACAACGGCCATTTGTTCTTGGCCGTGCCGCCGCTGTTTAAATTGAAGCACGGCGCCAAATCGGTCTATGCGCGCGACGAAAAACATCGCGACGAACTGATCAAGCGCGAGTTTCCCGCCAATGCCAAAGTCGAGGTCAATCGGTTTAAAGGCCTTGGCGAAATGAACGCCGACCAGCTGAAATCGACGACCATGGACAAGCGGGTCAGGACCTTGCTGCGCGTCGAGATCGGCGAAGGCGAGCGCTCGACATTGGGCGAGACCGTCAACGCGCTGATGGGGCCGAAGCCCGAAGCCCGCTTTCGCTTCATCCAGGATCGCGCCGCGTTCGCCAGGGATTTGGATATCTAGTCACGATGGCGGGCGGCAGTCGTCGGTGGTCCTAAGATGCCGAGCGATGCCTTGTGAAGCCTGCAATTGCAGATGTGCTCATAACAACCATATTTACGTTGCCGTTGCCGCAGATGGGTGAGTTTGCCTTGCCTTTCCGCACAGGTTGTGTCAGCAGCTTCTAAGCTCGAGCGCAGGGGGATTCGATTTATTCGATCCTCTTCGAGGTCGCCCCCAACAATTCGGCTTTTCGCCAGACGTCTCTCCCCTGTGCTCGCTACCCGCCGCCGCCGCGAACATTCGCGCGGGCGGGTCCATGGCTGTGCAACTGGAGAGATGTTTTTTGGAAACGAAAGCCTTCGCTGAGCTTGGTCTCAGCCCCAAGGTACTGGCCGCTGTGGAGGCGTCCGGATATACGATCGCGACGCCCATCCAATCGGCCGCCATTCCCATCGCCATCGCCGGCCGCGACGTGCTCGGCATCGCCCAGACCGGCACCGGCAAAACCGCCGCCTTTACATTGCCGATGATCACACGGCTGGAGACGGGACGGGCCAGAGCCCGGATGCCGCGTTCGCTGATCTTGGCGCCGACGCGCGAACTTGCAGCGCAGGTGGCGCAGGCTTTCGAGAAATACGGCATCAATCACAAGCTGACGGTGGCGCTGCTGATCGGCGGCGTATCGATGGACGATCAAACCAAGAAACTCGATCGTGGTGTCGACGTGCTGATCGCGACGCCCGGCCGCCTGCTCGACCATTTTCAACGCGGCCGCGTGATGATGATGGGCGTTGAAATTCTCGTCATCGACGAAGCCGACCGCATGTTGGATATGGGCTTCATTCCCGACATCGAGAAAATCTGCAAGCTGCTGCCGGCGAAAAAGCAGACGCTGTTTTTCTCAGCGACGATGCCGGCCGAAATCACGCGACTGGTCAATACGTTCTTGAAAGATCCGGTGCGCGTTGAGGCTGCCAAACCGGCGACGACAGCGAAAACCATCACACAGCGCTTCAAGTTTTGTCCCGACGGCGAAGATTACGCCAAGCGCGAAATTCTGCGCGAGCTGATCAAGACCGGCAACGTCAAAAACGCGATCATCTTCTGCAATCGTAAACGCGATGTCGCGGTGCTGCACAAGTCGCTGTCGAAGCATGGCTTCAATGCCGGCGCGTTGCATGGCGACATGGACCAGAAGAGCCGCACCGAGACCTTGGACAAATTTCGCAATGGCGAAATCATGCTGCTGGCCGCGTCCGACGTGGCCGCGCGCGGGCTCGATATTCCGGACGTGTCGCACGTCTTCAACTTCGATCTGCCATGGGCAGCCGACGACTATGTGCATCGCATCGGCCGCACGGGACGGGCCGGAAAAGAAGGCAACTCCGCCTCGCTCGTTAGTCCTGATGATTTGAAGTTTGTGAAAGATATCGAGAAAATCACCGGCGAAGCCGCCGTCTGGATGGGCGATCCGCCGACGGACGACGACATAGCCGGTGCCGGCAAACGCCGTCGCGGGCGCGGTGGCAAATCAACACCCGAACGTGGACATGAGCGAGGGGTTGGCCCGCGCGGTGCGCCGTCATCGTCGGGACGCGGCGAACCTCGCGGGCCGAGCAAGCCGGCGTCATCCAATCCCGCGCCGCGCGGCGAACGGCGGCCTGAGACGAGGGCACCTCGTCCCGAGCGCTCGCCTGAGACGGTGGCAAACGACGCCGCGCCGCTTACACAACCGCTCACGGCTACCGAGCGTCCGCGTCGCGACGCGCCCCGGCGAGCAACGGAGCAGCCGGTCGAGGCGTCCGCTGCGGCGGTGCGTTCACCCCAGCCCGCGATGTCTGATAGGCGAGAGCCGCAACCGCACGCCTCGCCAAAGGCTGATCGGCAACCGCGCCATGACAGCTGGACCGATGATGCGCGCGGAGCGAACCGCGAACCGCGTGGCGAACGCGCCGCAGAGCGTGGCGGTGAACGTGGTAACGAACGTGGCGGCGAACGTGATGCGCAACGCAGTCAAGCCCGCGCCGAAAATTCACGCGGACCGGCTGCCAAGGCGTCATCGTCTCAGACACATGGCGGCGACCGGCTTGGCTTTGCTGAAAATGTCCCAGCCTTCATGCGCAAGCCCTCGCGCCCGGCGAAAGTACCAGGACGCGGCTAGACGTCTGTAGATGCTAGGTTGACGATTTGGCGCCGCGGGGAGCTTTGGCTTTGCGCGGCACTTTTTTTGTTCGAGCCTGATGTGAGACGCGGATTTTGGTGGGCTTTGGTTTGGCGCAAGCGCGCGCGACATTGAGTGCTTCGCGGGCCCACTCCAGCAAATCATCTGGCTCGTCGAATAGCCGCTCTGGGACGCGCCAATAGGACATCGAAACGGGCCGCGTTTTGCCCTCGTAGGTGAAACGCCCAAGGCCCTCGGCCTCATAGCGCTTTTGTGTCCGGGTGTCGGCTTTGAAATACAGCGTGTCGTTGGCGATCAGCGCCAAGATCACGTCATCGACATAAACACTGGCGCCGCCGAACATCTTCTTGATGCGCAGGTCACCGACGGGCGCAAGAAGATCGCGCAGCATTTCGAGGTAAGTGGCGGAGATGGTCATTTCAACCTCTACCCGCCTCAGCCAAACCTAAGGTTAGTGCTGGTGACCGGCCGGGCGCAACCCGCCGTCGGGCGTTGCCGGCTCAATATTGACGCTCTCGCCGCAGCCACATGCGCTTTTCTGATTCGGGTTATTGAACACGAACTGCGAGGCCAGCTTGTCGGTCTTGTAGTCCATCTCGGTGCCGATCAAATACATGATGGCCGCCGGATCGATGAGCACGATGGCGCCGCGATCCTCGACGACCTCGTCGAATTTTCCGATCTGATCGGCCCAGGTCATCGTGTATTCCATGCCAGCGCAGCCACCTTTTTTGATGCCGATCTTCAAGCCTTTGACATCGGGCTTTAATGACAGGAGATGCGCGACGCGTGCGGCGGCGGCGTCGGTGAGGGTCATGACCTTCGGCATCATGCGCAGCGATGGCATTGGTGTTCGCGTCCTATCTGGCGGCAGATCGAAATCTAATCCCGGCGCAGTATATGGGTGTTCGGGGTAAAATTGCGAGATCCGCGCTAAAACATGTTCACCGCGAGCTTGGCCTCATCCGACATGCGGCTTTGATCCCACGGCGGATCGAAAACGATTTTGACCTTGGTGCCGGCGACTCCGGCCACCGCGTTGACGGCGTTTTCAACCCAGATCGGCATTTCACCGGCAACCGGACAGCCGGGCGCGGTCAATGTCATGTCGATCGCAACCTGGCGGTCATCATCGATCTCGACCTTATAAATCAGGCCGAGCTCGTAGATGTCGGACGGGATTTCGGGATCGTAGACGGTTTTCAACGCCGCCACGATGTCGGTGGTCAAGCGGTCGATTTCCTCGGGCGGCAGTGGCGTGGTTGCACCTTTCGCCTCTCCAGCCCCCGGCTCGGGTTCCGGAGTTGAGGGAGGCGTATCGAGCGCCGTTACAGCGTCTTTCAATGTTTCGAGTTCTTCCGTGCGTTTGACGTCCATGGGCTTAACCTCACGCAAACAGATCATGGGCCTTGGTCAGCGCCGTCATCAACGCATCGACCTCGGCCTTGGTGTTGTACATCGCGAACGAGGCGCGGCAGGTGGCCGTGACGCCGAGGCGTTCCATCAGCGGCTGCGCGCAATGGTGGCCGGCGCGAATGGCGACGCCGGACCGGTCGATGATCGTTGACACGTCGTGCGGGTGCAGTCCATCGACGGTAAAGGCAAAGATCGCGCCTTTGCCGGGCGCGGCGCCGTAGAGCTTGATCCACGGTGTGGCGGACAACCGCTCGCTGGCGTAAGCCGCAAGCTCGGCCTCATGACGGGCGATTTTTTCGCGCCCGACCTGCATCATGTAGTTGAGGCCAGCGGCCAGCCCGATGGCTTCGACGATCGGCGGCGTGCCGGGCTCAAACTTATGCGGTGGCTTATTGTAGGTGACGGTGTCGACCGTGACGGTTTCGATCATGTCGCCGCCACCTTCATATGGCGGCAACGCATCGAGATGACGCTTTTTCGCATAGAGCACGCCGATGCCCGTCGGGCCGTAGGTTTTGTGGCCGGTGAAAACGAAGAAATCGCAATCAAGATCGCGGACATCGACTGGCATATGCGCCGCCGACTGACTGCCATCGACGAGGACCGGGATACCTTTGGCGTGGGCCATGCGGACGATCTGCTTGATCGGCAGCACGGTGCCGAGCACGTTCGACATGTGCGTGATCGCGACCATTTTTGTCTTCGGCGTGAGCAGGCGCTCGAAGTGCTCAAGGCTCAATTCACCTGCGTCGGTCATCGGCGCCCACTTCAGGACCGCGCCTTTGCGCTCGCGCAAGAAATGCCACGGCACGATGTTGGCGTGGTGCTCCATGATCGTGAGCACGATCTCATCGCCGGCTTCGATTTCAACGTCACCGACGCAATGGGCGACGAGGTTGATCGCCCCCGTGGCGCTGCGCGTGAAAACGATTTCGTCCGAATGGCCGGCATTCAAGAACCGCCGCACCGTCTCGCGAGCGGCTTCGAAATGCTCGGTTGCAACGTTGGAGAGATGATGCAATCCGCGATGCACGTTGGCGTACTCGAAGCGATAGGCGTGGTCCATCGCATCCAGAACTGACGCCGGCTTTTGTGCCGACGCACCATTGTCGAGGTAAACCAGCGGTTTGCCGTGCACTTCGCGAAACAGGATCGGGAAGTCTGCACGAATGCGCTCGACATCATAGGCCGCACCGGTCAGATGCGTCGCATCTACGACGCCCGTCGCCATCATTGATCGAGCTTCACTTCGCATATCGTCCTCTCAATATTGGGCTCAGGCCTTCGCCGAGCGCAGCCAAGCGGTGGCGTAATCCGTCAACACTTGGCGAACGCTTTCGTTCTCAACCTTATCGATGGCTTCACCGATGAAGCTGTCGATCAGCAGGGCGCGCGCCTCGTCCCTGGGGATGCCGCGCGACATGCA
>FSSH01000641.1_pt3 | contig 40964 bp, 39 predicted proteins | sample 1166101 | NCBI WGS metagenome assembly FSSH01 (sample SAMEA32972668, study PRJEB13176) | freshwater metagenome | biome: Drinking water system; feature: Biomass in drinking water that filtered by 0.45 um membrane; material: drinking water | place: USA | collected 2012-12-20 | depth 0 m
TCGATGTCTTCATGGAGGACGGGTACACGAAGGAAGAGTGGAAGATGATGGTTGAAACGAAGAAGATCCTCGATCCCAAAATCAAGCTCTCTGCCACCTGCGTCCGCGTACCGGTTTTCGTTGGCCACTCGGAGGCCGTATCGATCGAATTTGCCAAGCCGATCAGCGCCGACGAAGCGCGCGACATTCTCAGTTCCGCGCCCGGAATTCTGGTGATCGATAAGCGCGAACCGGGTGGCTACATCACGCCGGTCGAAGCGGCTGGTGACTACGCCACCTACGTCTCGCGCATTCGCGAAGATGCGACGGTCGACAACGGCCTCGTGCTATGGATTGTTTCGGATAACCTTCTCAAGGGCGCCGCGCTCAATGCCGTGCAGATCGCGGAAACTCTGATCGAGCGCAAACTGATGCCGAAAAAAGCCGCTTGAGGCTCTGCGACGAGGCACTGCCGTCTATGCGTTGCGGTGAACGGGCGAGCAAGCACGAACGCCTGATCGCTCATGGCATAAGCTCAGCGTTGTTCATGGCGCTGAAGCAAGCCAACCTGCGAGAGCGCGAACACAAGCGTCAGGGGCATAATTCCGAACACTTTGAAACTGACCCAGAAGTCGGTCGAAAAATTGCGCCAAACAATTTCGTTGAGCACGGCGAGAGCAATAAAAAACAATCCCCAGCGCAGCGTCAGCTGTTTCCAGCCGGCCTCCGTGAGCCGCATCACATCGCCGAACACGATCTTGAGGAAGGTTTGCCCCATCGCCAGGCCGCCAAGCAGGATGGTGGCAAACAGCGCGTTGACGATGGTTGGCTTGAGTTTGATGAAGTGGTCGTCCTGCAACCACACGGTCAACCCGCCAAACACGAGGACAAAAAACCCTGAGACGAGCGGCATGGTCGGGATGCGGCCAAGAACTGCACGCGAAACCGCCAGCGCGATCACTGTCGTCACCATGAAGATTGCGGTGCCTGGAATAATTCCCAATCGCGAATTTGCGATGAAGAAGACGATCAGTGGGCCGAGTTCAACGGCCAGCTTGATCGCCTGCTTGCGATCGAACCGGAGCGTATCGTGCGAGGCGTCGGCAGCATCAGCGACCGGCGGATTGCCCGATTTTGGGTCTAATTCACTCATTCTGCGGCCGCTTCCGGCAAACGATACTTCTGCATCAGGCGCGACTGGATCCAGGCATAAACACCAGTGAGCGGCAAGATGATCGCAATCTTGAACAAGATCCAGACATTCACGCCATCCATGTGGTGGCCAAAAACGTTGTAGATGTGGTCTTCTCGAAAAGTCAGTCGAACGTACTCGTTCGCTGCGGCCGTGAAGAGAAAAAACAGCGCGAAGCTCCACGTGAACTTGTTCCAGCCCTCGTCAGTGTAATGAAACGTCTTGGCAAAAATGTACTTGAAAAAATTGCGCTTCATGGCGAGACCGCCGAGCAGAAACACCGCAAACAGAGCGTTGAAGATCGTCACCTTGATTTGCACCCACATCGGATCGTGGGTCACGAGCGTCAAGGCACCGAACAGCACCGTGACCGTCGATGCGATAAGTGGGAATACCGGGGGTCGACGGAACATGTAGAACATCACGCCGATGGCAATCAGCGTCGTCAAAATCAGCGCCCAGGTACCGGCATTAATTCCGTAAACCGCGTTGACGACAAACATCGTCACCAGCGGCCCGAATTCACTGAGGATGTTGATCGTCTGCTCGGCGTTGAACGGATATATCCGCTTGCGAAGTGACATCCAGGCATGAGCTCCGAAATTGTGTCGTCGAGACTTATCGTGTCGTTGTTACGCTCATGCGTCGGCGATGGCCTTGGCGAAGTCGCGTGCCTTGAATGCTTGCAAATCGTCGGCGCCTTCGCCGACACCGATTGCATGCACCGGAAGACCAAAGCGTTCCGCGATCGCGACCAAAATGCCGCCGCGCGCCGTACCGTCCAGCTTAGTCATGACCAGCCCGGTCACTCCCGCCCGCTTGCCGAAGACTTCGACTTGTGAGAGCGCGTTCTGCCCGGTCGTGGCATCCAATACAAGAACCACGTCGTGGGGAGCATCAGGGTCCAGCTTTTTCAACACCCGTGTGACTTTTTCGAGCTCTTCCATCAGCACCTGCTTATTCTGCAGCCGGCCGGCGGTGTCGAGCAAAAGCACGTCTGCGCCGAGGGCCTGCGCCTCTTTTAGGGCGTCATAAGCAAGGCCGGACGAATCCGAGCCGACGGGCCGGGCGATCACCGGACAGTTTGCTCGTTCACCCCATACCTTTAATTGATCAATGGCGGCGGCGCGGAAGGTATCCCCCGCAGCAAGTACCACTGATTTTCCCTCACGCTTGTATTGACGTGCGAGCTTACCGATCGTCGTGGTTTTTCCCGTGCCGTTAACACCGACCATCATGATGACATGCGGTCGCAAACTCGGATTGACGACGAGCGGTTTGGCAATCGGCGCCAGCACACGTTCGACTTCCGCGCTCAGGATTGATCGCACCTCATCGGCTGAGATGCCTTTTTCAAACCGCCCCTTGGCAATGGCAGCTGTGATCCGCTGAGCGGTCGCTGTGCCGATGTCTGATTGGATCAATAAATCCTCTAAATCATCGAGCGTATCGACATCGAGCTTTCGTTTGGTGAACAGCCCTGTGATACCGTCAGAAAGCTTTGCCGACGTTTTGCCCAGGCCGTGCCTCAGTCGCTGAAACCAGCCGGGCTTCGACGCGTCGTCGGAGACGGCGTCGCTTACCGCGGCGGCACCCGGTAGCGGATCTGGCAATGGATCGGGAGGCGCTGCTGCTGCCACCTCCGCCGCTGAAGGCGCATCGGACTTGCCAGCGAACAGGCGCCCCAGCAACCCCTTGCGTTTGCCCTCGGTATCGCTCACGCCGCGGCCTCAATCATTGGACTTGTCACGCTCACCAGCATGGTTAGACGGCGACTTTGCTGAGCCGCGCGGCGTCGATCACGCCCTCATATTCAAATTCGACGGGGCCTGTCATCAAGATGCGATTGTTGTCGGTCCATTCAATGTCGATTGGCCCGCCCGGCAGCGTCACAGTTACGCGCCGGCGCGTCAGCTTCTTGCGTGCCGCCGACACGGCAGCCGCACACGCAGCCGACCCGCATGCCCGCGTCATGCCCGTGCCGCGCTCCCATGTGCGCAGTGTGATGGCGTCCACCGCCGTCACGTGTGCCAACGAAATATTGGCGCGTTCGGGAAAGACCGGGTGGTTCTCCAACATTGGACCGAACCGCTCCAGATCGTAAGCCATCACGTCGTCAACCCAGAAAACGGCATGCGGGTTTCCGACGTTGACCACGGATGGGGAGTGCAGAATAGGATCGTCGATCGGGCCAATCTGAAGTTCGATGGCGCGGGTATCTCTAAACTCTTCCGCCAGCGGAATATCCGGCCAGTCGAATTTTGGCTCACCCATGTCGACCGTGATCGAACCGACGCCGCGGACCGTCGTCGCCAGAACACCGGCCTTGGTTTCGAGATGGAGCGTTGAGCGCCCCAGCGCCTGCGCCAACCACCAGCCCACACACCGCATCCCATTGCCGCAGGCACCTGCCTCCGATCCATCGGCGTTATAGATGCGGACGAATGCTTCGCTGCCCTTTGTCCGAGCCGCGTGGATAACCATCATCTGGTCGAAGCGCGAGCTTCGATCGGACGCGATGGCTGAAACTTCATCGGGGTTGAAAACCTTGGCACTCGTGCGCAGGTCAACGACAAGGATCTCGTTTCCGAGACCGTTCATTTTGACGAACGGGATGCTGGCAGCACTACTCATGGACGCCTATATGGCGGCCAGCGGCGCAAAACACAAATCCAATGAGGTCGGAGTTCGATGAGATCGCATTTAATGGCTATGACCGTGGCGCTGGCGGCGTCCCCACCACTCGCACACGCCGCGCAAACCAATGCGCCGGCCGCCGACCGCACGCCGCTGAACGTAACGGAAGTTGCAAGCGGACTTGAAAACCCATGGTCGATGCAAGTGCCGCCGGATGGCCGCATTCTGGTCACTGAACGGCCGGGCCGGCTGCGCATCATTACCGCTGACGGTCAAATTTCAGAGCCAATCAAAGGGCTGCCGGAATTGGTCGCGAACCGGCAGGGTGGACTGCTCGATATCCTTCTTGCGAGCGATTTCGCAACGACGGGAACCGTTTATTTTTCTTACTCCGAACCGCGCGGCTCCCAGTCGAACGGCACAAGTGTCATGCGCGCCACGCTGAAACTTTCTGGATCCAGCGGCACCCTCGAAGATGGCAAAGTCATTTTCCGGCAGCAACCGGCGGCCGGCGGCTTTCATCACTTCGGCTCACGTCTGGTGTTTGACAAAACCGGCGCGCTCTTCGTCACGACCGGCGAACGCAATACTCTGCGCGACAGCGCACAGGATGTGTCCACGCACATTGGCAAGGTCATCCGAATTCTGCCGGACGGCTCGGCGCCGAAGGACAACCCGTTCGTCGGAAAAACGGACGCCGCGCCGGAAGTATGGAGCTATGGACATCGTAACCTACAAGGCGCGGCTCTCGATCCGGCGACGGGCAAATTGTGGACCACAGAACATGGGCCACAGGGGGGTGACGAACTCAATCAGCCGCAGGCCGGTAAGAACTATGGCTGGCCGATCATCACGCACGGCATCGACTATAGCGGCGCACCGATTGGCGACGGCATCAGTGAAAAAGCTGGCTTGGAGCAGCCGGTGTACTACTGGAAGCCGTCGATTGGCACGTCTGGGTTGGCGTTTTATACAGGCGACCTGTTTCCCGCGTGGAAAGGCAATCTTCTCGCCGGCGGATTGAAAACCAACGTGCTTGAACGCCTCGTTCTCAAGGACGAGCAGGTCATCGCTGTCGAACCTCTCCTTACAGACCTCGGACAGCGGATCCGCGACGTGCGCGTAGCGGCAGACGGATCGGTGCTCGTTCTCACTGACGCCACCAATGGTAAAGTGTTGCGCCTGACACCAAGATCAGGTGCCAGCCCGTAGCCTTAAAGCAGAGTTCGCCGATGACGCCCATCCGCCAGCCGCATTTGCGCCAACACTCCAATGCCAAGTTGTTTGGCATTGCATTTGCCAGGGCTCGCCCTTGCTATTGCTACGGCTGTATCTGCTTAACTGCGGACGAACGAGCCACGGAACGCCGTATCTTTCGTTTGGCGCGTGCCTGGGGCAAAGCGGTTCGCGCTCAGCGTCGCGAACGTCCGATCATTACGATGTAAATGGTGATCGAAGGGCCCCATCGATCGCCAGCTAATGCCCTCGGCTGGCGCGTGCTGATCGACATCCCGGCGCACGTCGCCCGCGTCAAGTCGGCCGTAACCCCGACATTGACACCACCCCCTATTTCCTCGATAAGCCAGCCATTCCGTCGGCCCTGAACCCCAGAGCCGCCGCCCTGCCCATGAGGTCACTCGGGAGGCAGGGGGGTCAACATCCGACAGCGCGTGGCGCTTTCGGGTGATTTTGTGTTTTGCGCGGACGGTCGCACGCCTGGAGATGAACGGCTGAATGTTTCAGAGCCTCACAGATCGCCTTTCGGGCGTTTTTGATAAGCTGACGCGACGCGGATCGCTGTCCGAAGCTGACGTCAACGACGCCATGCGCGAAGTGCGTCGCGCCCTGCTAGAGGCCGACGTCGCGCTCGACGTGGTCAAGGACTTCATCGACAAGGTGAAGGCAAAATCCATCGGCGCCGAGGTCGTGCGCTCGGTGTCGCCGGGGCAGATGGTCGTCAAGATCGTCAACGACGAGCTGACGGCGATGCTCGGGTCTGACGCGGAACCCATCGATCTTCGCGCAGCCCCGCCGGTCGGCATTCTGATGGTCGGCTTGCAGGGCTCAGGCAAGACGACGACGACGGCCAAAATCGGCTATCGCCTGACCAATCGCGACCGCAAAAAAGTGCTGCTTGCGTCGCTCGATACCCGCAGGCCTGCCGCTCAAGAACAATTGCGCGTGCTTGGCGAGCAAACCGGCGTCGCAACGTTGCCAATCATTGCTGGACAAACGCCAATCCAGATCGCGCGGCGCGCCAACGAAGCGGCCCGCCTCGGCGGCTACGATGTGATCATCTACGACACGGCCGGTCGCGTCACCGTCGACGAAGAGTTGATGGACGAAGTCGCCGACGTCAAAAAATCCATTCAGCCGCATGAAGTGCTGCTGGTCGCTGACGCGCTGACTGGTCAGGACGCCGTCACGACTGCGAAAGCCTTCGATGGCCACATCGGCATCACCGGAATCGTGCTGACGCGTGCCGATGGCGACGGACGTGGCGGTGCGGCGCTTTCGATGCGGGCCGTCACCGGCAAACCAATCAAGCTGATCGGCGTTGGCGAAAAGTGGGACGCACTCGAAGATTTCCACCCGGGCCGGATCGCATCGCGCATTCTTGGCATGGGCGATGTCGTCAGCCTCGTTGAACGCGCCGCGCAAACTATCGACGTCGAAAAAGCCACCAAAATCGCCGAAAAGATGAAAAAGGGGTCGTTCGACCTCGAAGATCTTGGCGAGCAATTGAAGCAGATGCAAAAGCTCGGCGGCATGGGCGGCGTGCTCGGCATGCTGCCAGGCGTCGGCAAGATCAAGGGCCAGATCAACGAGGCCGGCCTCGACAAAAGCCTCGTGCACCAGCGCGCCATCATCGGCTCGATGACGGCCTACGAGCGGCGCAATCCGAAGGCGTTGGATGCCAAGCGCAAACGGCGCATCGCGGCTGGATCCGGCACGAAGGTCGAGGAGATCAACAAACTCATCAAGATGCATCGCCAGATGGCGGACATGATGAAAACCATGGGCCGCAACCAGGGCATGATGAGCAAGATGGCCGGCATGATGGGCATGCCCGGCGCCGGCAGTATGATGGGTGGTGGCGGCGCTGCACCCTCAGCCGACGACCTCGCAAAGATGCAATCTGAACTCGCCAATCTCGATCCCAAGGCGCTTGAGCAATTGCCAAGCGACGTCAAAGAGCAGCTCACGCGCGGCCTTGGTGGCAGCGGCATGGGCGGTTTGCCGAAAAACCTTTCCGGACTTGGCGGACTTGCCAAAGGGCTGCCTGGCCTTGGCGGCGGATTGCCGAAATTCCCAGGTGGTCCTGGGAAAAAGAAGTGACCAGACACACGCAGCATAGACATCAAACACAATAGGAGACCAGGAATGTCAGTCAAAATCCGCCTCTCGCGCGGCGGTTCGAAAAAGCGCCCCTATTATTACGTGATCGTAGCCCACGGCACCGCGCCGCGCGACGGCCGCTATATCGAACAAATCGGCACGTTCGATCCGATGTTGAAAAAGGACAACCCGGAGCGCGTGAAGCTCAACAGCGAACGCGTTACCTATTGGCTCGGCGTCGGCGCCCAGCCGACCGATCGCGTACTTCGCTTGCTCGATGGCGCCGGCCTCGCCAAGCGCACTGCACTCAACAACCCAGAAAAGGCTAAGCCGAAAAAGAAAGCCCAGGAGCGCGCTGCCGCCGCTGCTGACAAAGCCGCGAAAGCTGCCGAAGCCGCAGCCACCGCCGACGCTGCGTGACGTTGCGTGACGTTGCGACGACAGGCTACGGCGCAACCCGGTCTACAATAAAAAAACCTCTCAGGGCTCCCCTGAGAGGTTTTTTGTTGGCATTCGGGACTTGCACCCCGCTGTGGCGCGGGTCTTGAGAGGCTCGTTCTCACGTTTTCATTCTAGAACGATTTTGCCGAAGGATTTTTGCTGATGCTCGTCGATGGCATCTATAAGATTGCATATGCGCAAGATGAGCAACCGGAGGACGCTGAAATTGCTCTCGCGGTGGTTCGAAATGGAACTGTCATGGCATCGGACCGACACGGTGGCGTTTACATGGGCACTGACATCCAGATGCTATCCAAGACCGAATGTAGAGTGCATCTGACGGCTACCGTGCCGGCAAACGGGGTTTTGGCTTCTGGGTTTGAGGCTGGTCCTAATGGCGCCGACGTGGCTATCAGCGCGATCATCGACACTGCATCGCCGGATCAGCGCGCCGTGATTGAGGTCGGTGGCGTTACCTTGATAGTCGATGTGTCTTATCTCGGCCCCTTGCCGAACTGAATGATGCGAGGCATCACATCGCGATGAGCGATCAGTCTAAGCCGCCGACTACAGCCCGGCGCATCCTCCTCGGCCAGATTGCAAGCGCCCACGGCATACGGGGCGAAATTTTGGTGCGCACCTTCACCGGCGATCCAGCAGCCATAGCAACCTATGGCCCCTTGAGCGACAAAAGCGGCACGCGCTCGTTTCGGTTGAAGATTGTGCGCGTCACCGACAAGGGCGTCATCGCCAGGGTCGAGGGCGTCGCCGACCGAACCGCCGCTGAACCGCTCAAAGGCACCGAGCTATATGTCGAGCGCTCAAAACTACCCCCGCCCGCCGACGATGAGTTTTATCATGCCGATCTCGTCGGTCTGGGGGTCGAACTCGAAGACGGCACGGCCTATGGCATCGTTCGCGCGGTCGTCAATTTTGGTGCTGGCGATCTGGTCGAGGTCTCCCGTGCCGGGCTGCCGTCATCGGAACTCATTCCGTTCACAAAGACCAACGTGCCAACCATCGATTTCGCCGCAGGCCGGCTCACAGTCGTTCCGCCGGTGATGGTCGGGGAGTCCGAACCGCAGCAGGATCAGGCCGCATCGGCCGATGATCCGCTGATTGATCGAGGCTGACACCGACCATCAGTTTGCCGGCGTTGATGGGCTGGAGCCGCCAACCGAGCTCTCGACAATTTGGTCAATCGTCATGGCGGGTTGTGACGACCTGACGTGGGATCGGTGCCACAGCCGCCATCGCAGGATCGGCCCCAGCGCTGCCGCCGCCCGGCCAATTTCGGTACCGGCGCGCCAAGCCAAGACGGGCAACTTTTCAATGAAACCGACCTTGTCGGCGACGTTGATCTGCACTTGGTCGGCGCGCGGCGCATCAATCGTCGACGACCACCCTCGCGCGGGATGAGCGGGATATGGCAAGATATGGCCGATTTTCAAACCGAGATGCAGCGGCCGGTCATAAGCATGGTCGAATGGCACCACCATCGGGATCAATTGCGCGAGGCATTTGCGAGCCGCACGACGATTGAGGATATAGGCCGTTGAACCGGTGACGCGTGTGATCATAGCCTTTACGGAACGATCATTTGCGGCCCAATGCGTGCGCACGCCGATCCCAGGGCGGCGCCCCTGCAGGCGGACCAGATCATAGTCGAAAAGATCATTCGCCACGAGATCCGCGACGGCGTCGGCAAAGTCCGGCACGACTTCGACGTCATCTTCCAACACCACGCAATAGTCATGAGCGGTGGCGAGAAACGTCTCCATGGCGCTCAGGTGGCTCAAGTAGCAGCCCGCCTCGGCCGCGCGAAGGGTGCGGCCATGATAGCGGCGGTAGGCGAAAGGCTGCACCGCGGGCGGAGCGAGGGTCAGGGTCTTGCCGTCAACGCCGCGCAAGCGTCGATACGTGATCCCGCGCGCGGCCAAATGGGTGCCGGTGGTCTCCAGTCGCTCCGGCGAGCGATCGAGGTTGATCAGCAAATACAGTGGCTGCAACGACATCGACACGGCCGCTATCTCACTTGCTGGCTCTGTGACCACCTGTGCCACGCACTATCCCCGGTTCAAATCAAACACTGCCGACGTTCCCGTGCCGCAGCACGATGTCGTCGCGCGCTTTCGTCTTATGACTGTTATGTCTCAGACGCCGCCGCGCCCTGTCAATTCACGTCGGCGGCGACATGTGGGCTCAGACCGTCAGCCGGCGTGCCAGCTTAGGTAATTCGCCGGTCAAGCCTGAAGCTTCCGACATGATGAGCTGTTTCAATCCGTCGCTGTGATCGAGCAGTCCCAAAGCAGCACCACGGCCCGCCCGCAGTACGGCGTTATCGACACTAAAGACGCGGTTCAAGCCATCGTAAAGCGTTGCGGACATCGTCGAGTCAAACCGCCGCCACCGCTCATAACGCTCGAGTGCAGGACCGTGGCCAAGGTCAAAACCCAAGCGGGCAGCATCAACCAAACATTCAACCAGCGCCGCCACATCGCGCAGGGCCAGATTGACTCCTTGGCCGGCGACGGGATGCACCCCATGCGCCGCATCGCCCATCAACGCGAAACGGCGTGCCGTCAAGGCGCGGGGAATTTTTAGATCGAGCGACCATGATTGGCGTGGCCCGGCCAACGTGATTGCGCCGAACCGGCCGCCGATGCGGTGCTCCAGCTCAGCGACGAAGTTCGCATCACTTAAAGCGATCATGCGGTTCGCGTCGCCTGTCGCGGCACTCCAGGTGATGCAGGCCCGATTGTCCCTCAGCGGCAAAACCGCAAATGGTCCGCCGGGCAAAAAATGCTGTATTGCCGTACCGTTGTGCGGCAGCTCCAAAGCCACTGTCGCAACGAGGCCAACTTGATTGTAGCCCCAGCCGACCGTTTTGATACCGGCACGATCGCGCAAGGTCGATTGCCGTCCATCGGCTGCCACCACCAAACTGGCGGAAACGCTATGGCCGTCGCTCAGCTCGACGTCGGCGGTGATATCTCCAAGTTTGAGATCTATCGCTTCGGCCGGAGCAAGCCATGTGATCGCCGATGCAGCTTCAACCGCCTGATACAGCGCGCGGTGAAGCAACGCCGCCGGCACCATGTGCGCGGCGGCGCGGCCATCCGGCGTCTTTGCTTCATAGGTAACGCGGCTCTGACGCACGCCATCTTCGAGCGCACTGTCAGTAATTTCAATCGACGTCATTTCTTGAGCGCCGGACGCTATCGCCGACCAGACGCCGAGGTTATCGAGCACCGCTTGCGCGCCCGCCCAAACGGCAAACGCGCGACCGTCTGACGTCGTCGGAACTGCCGCAGCCGCGCGGTCGATAATTGCAATGCGGACACCTTCGCCAAGCGCCTGCGTCAGGCCACACGCCAGCGCTAAACCGGCGAAGCTCGCGCCCGAAATGATCACATCAAACCGTTGCGCGTTGACCGTCACCGTCACCATCCAGAAGTTCGCCGCGACATTTGTGGTGCCGCGCGATGCCTTGACAGTGTAGCCCGGTTTCTTGCCCACTGTCGCCAGCGACAGCGTCGTTTCATACGGCCGTCATGAGGCTAACCGGGGTTGGTTTGATGAGCAGCAACAAAAACGACGGCTCTGATATCGGCCCTGGCTCTGGCCACGGCTCCGCGCTCGCACAATTGCTCGAATCGCTGACCCTCGAGCCGCTCGAAGATAATCTTTTTCGCGGCCCGCGATCGCGCGAAGGCTGGCAGCGGGTCTACGGCGGACTGGTTTTGGGGCAGGCCGTCTCGGCCGCCGCGCTGACGGTCGGCAGTGACCGCGCCATCCACTCGCTCCATGGTTACTTTCTGCTCGCCGGAGATCCAGACCGCGATATCGTCTACGAGGTTGAGCGCATCCGCGACGGCGGCAGCTTTACGACGCGGCGCGTGCGAGGTCTGCAGCACGGTCGCGCTATCTTCGCGATGAGTGCTTCGTTTCACAAAGACGAGGATGGTTACGAACACCAATCGGCAATGCCGGACGTTCCCGGCCCCGAGGACTTGCCCAGCGCCAAATCGTTAATGTCGGGGATGCTGGCGCATCTGCCGGACAATATGCGGGCCTACTGGGACCGCGAACATCCCCTCGACATCCGCATCGTCGACGCGTCCCGCTACACCAGCCGCCGGCCGCGACCGGCCGCGCAGGCGATCTGGCTCCGCGCCAACGGCCCACTGCCAGATCAACCGGCCGTTCATCGCGCTGTGTTGGCCTATGCCTCGGACTTCACACTGCTCGATACGGCGCTCGTCGCCCACGGCAAGCTGTTATTCGATCGCGACATTCAACTCGCCAGCCTCGACCACGCCATGTGGTTCCACCGGCCGTTCCGGACCGACGGCTGGCTGCTGTACGCCCAGGACAGCCCGTCGGCTTATGGTGCCCGCGGCTATTGCCGCGGCTCCGTTTTCGATCTCCAGGGCCGCTTGGTGGCATCGACGGTTCAGGAAGGCTTGATGCGCAAGCGCGACACCGCTTTCGTGCTCAAATAAAAGTCTTTTGACCTCATTTGCACTATTTTTGGGCTGCATCGCCGCCAGCGCCAGCGGCCTGGCGCGCGCCCGCGCATCTTTTACTCATGAAATTCAATATCTTAATGATTCATTACTGACTTGGCACGGCTCTTGACTCTCTCCGGCTGGACACTCGGTCGCCACAATCGGGCGAGGATCAGATTTTTTTGAAAAGTCGCTGGTCACGACCGGCGCCAAAAGGGGGGCCCCATGAAGCTCATCACTGCCGTTATCAAACCCTTCAAGCTCGAGGAGGTCCGCTCGGCGCTGACCGACCTCGGCCTGCAAGGCATGACTGTCACGGAGGTCAAAGGATATGGCCGCCAGAAAGGCCACACTGAGATCTATCGCGGTGCCGAATACGCCGTCAGCTTTCTGCCGAAAATCAAGATCGAAGTCGTCGTTTCCGGCAGCCAAGTCGAAAAGGCGCTTGCCGCGATCCAGCGTTCGGCAAAAACCGGCCAAATCGGCGACGGCAAAATCTTTGTCTCCGCCATCGAGCACACCGTCCGCATCCGCACCGGTGAGGCGGACGACGACGCGCTCTAGAGCGGCGCGTTCTTACAATTCGACCAGTTTGGTATTCAGGGAGCTATCATCATGACATTTCGAAACTTGCAGCGATATGTAAAGGCCTTGGGGGCCCTTTGCGTCATCGCGCTCGCATTGTTCACGACCGTTCCGGTCATGGCACAAGACGCGGCCCCGCCGGCTGCGACGGACGCCCCGGCAGCAACGCCAGCCCCGGCACCTGCCGCGCCCGCCGCAGCACCTGCTGCTGAAGCGGCTCCTGAGGCTGCGGCTGCGGCGCCCGCCGCGCCAACGCCAGACAAAGGCGACATCACCTTCATGTTCATCTCGACGGTGCTCGTCCTGATGATGACGGTCCCGGGCCTGGCTCTGTTCTATGGAGGTCTCGTTCGAACGAAGAACATGCTGTCGGTGTCGATGCAGGTTTTCGCCACGGCGTGCATGGTGATGATCATTTGGGTGATGTACGGCTACTCGATGGCCTTCACCAACGGCGGCGAGTTGAACGCCTACGTCGGCGGATTCTCGAAAGCGTTTCTGGCTGGAGTCGATTCCACCAAGCTGGCGGCAACGTTTTCTAACGGCGTTTACATTCCAGAGTATCTGTTCATTGCGTTCCAAATGACCTTCGCTGCTATCACGCCGGCGCTGATCATCGGCGCCGTGGCTGAGCGCATGAAGTTTTCGGCATGGATGCTGTTTGCGGCGCTTTGGGTGACATTCGTTTACATCCCCGTCGCCCACATGGTCTGGTACTGGGGCGGTCCTGACGTTTTCGGCGACGCTGCCAAAGCCTTGGCCGCTGCTGGCGGTGCCAACGCCTCGGCTGAAGCCAAAGCGGCCTACGACGCTGTCCTGGCCGATGTCGGCCAGATTTTTGCCTGGGGCGCCTTAGACTTCGCTGGCGGCACGGTCGTCCACATCAACGCCGGTATTGCTGGTTTGGTTGGCGCTTTGATGCTGGGCAAGCGCGTCGGATACGGCCGTGAAGCGATGCCGCCACACTCGTTGACCATGACCATGATTGGCGCGGCGCTTCTGTGGGTCGGCTGGTTTGGCTTCAACGTCGGCTCGAACCTCGAAGCGTCGGCATTTGCGACCGTGCCGATGATGAACACGTTGCTGTGCACGGCTGCGGCTGGCTTGGCGTGGATCCTGATCGAATGGATTGCAAAGGGTAAGCCGTCGATCCTCGGTCTCGTCTCCGGCGTGGTTGCCGGGCTCGTGGCAATCACACCTGCCTGCGGATTTGCAGGCGTGATGGGCTCGATCATTCTGGGCATCGTCGCAAGCGTGATCTGCTACACGTTCTGCACCGGCATCAAGAGTGCGCTCGGTTACGACGACAGCTTGGATGTCTTCGGCATCCATGGCGTCGGCGGAATCATTGGCGCACTTGCCACCGGCATCCTCGTGAACCCGGACTTTGGCGGCACGGGCATCCCCGACTATCTGTCGGTCCCAGGCACGCTGCAGGTTGGGGCCTACGATATGATAACCCAGTTGACGGCGCAGGCGAAAGGCGTCGGCATGACCGTCCTGTGGACCGGTCTTGGCTCAGCGATCCTGTTCAAGCTGGTTGATATCCTGGTCGGACTTCGTCCCATCGAGGACAAAGAGCGCGAAGGTCTTGATATCACCGATCACGGCGAGCGGGCTTACAACTACTAGGTTGATACGGCGGCGCGGCTCCGATGGGGCCGCGCCATTGTTTTTTGGACGACTATCACGCGCATCTACCCCTAGATGTGACGTAACTGGCCCGGTGCTTTCCGCAGCCGGGCCTTTTTTTGTCGAAGGTCAGCGTCCAAGCAGCACGCGCGTGGTCGGCCGAAGATGCGCCAGCAATCGTCTCAGATGCGGCATGGCCAGCGCAATGCACCCTTCAGTTGGCTCGTAGTCGGTGCGGGCGACATGCATGAAGATCGCGCTGCCGAGCCCTTGCACGCGCGGCTGAATGTTGTAGTCGAGAACGACAACGACATCATACAGGGCATCACTGCGAACCATGCGTTCCGCACTCGCCTCATACGGGTGTTGTACCGGTCGATTGTAGTTGCGGTTCCCCACTGCGTCGCACCAACCGTCGTCTGGCCCAATGATGCTTAACGAGAGATGCGTCGTGGGCCGCGCCGCGTTCTGCGCATTGTAAAAAACACCTCTGATGCCAAACACACCCTGCGGTGTCGCGCCGTCGCCTTCTCGCTTCATCGCGCGCACGCCAGCGCGACCAAGCGCACACGGAAATCGGAAAGCACCAAACTGTAGAATTCCGCGCGGAGAAGACTGCGACAGTTGCCGGATCACAATCGGGCCTGCCATCCAGCGGCGTCGAGAACCGGCAAAAGGAGCAGCGGCTCCTCGCTCTCGACCGATGGCGTTAGCTCGCCATGACTTGCATCGCGGCGGTCGCGTCGGCACCCTTATCCCCTTGTCTGGACCATCCCAAAGCCTATGTTGCCCGGGGACGGGATGCTAGGCTAGCGCTTGGTGCCCTACCGGCTTTTGCCGCTTGAAGTAACGAACGATACCGGAGAATTTTCTATGAGCACGGCTAGGAAGGTCCTTCTCGTCGATGATGACGAGGATTTGCGCACCTCCCTTCGAGACCAGCTCGTCCTGCATGATGAGTTCGAAGTCTCAGAAGCCAACACCGCCACGAAAGGAGTGGAAGCCGCCAAAGCTGGTCGCTTCGATCTCGTCGTGTTTGACGTCGGACTGCCCGATATGGACGGCCGAGAAGCCGTCAAGCTGTTGCGCAAGTCAGGCTTTAAGACGCCGATCGTGATGCTGACTGGCAATACATCCGACGCCGATCAGATCCTGGGGCTAGACGCCGGCGCCAACGACTACGTTCTCAAACCTTTCAAATTTGCCGTACTTCTGGCGCGCATTCGGGCTCAGCTTCGCCAGCACGAGCAAAGCGAAGATGCTGTCTTCGCCATCGGACCTTATACCTTCAAGCCGGCGTCAAAATTGCTTGTCGAGCAGTCCGGCAGCAAAATTCGACTGACCGAAAAAGAAACCTCGATCCTGAAATACCTTTACCGATCCGGCGACAAAGTCGTGTCGCGCGACATCCTTTTGCACGAGGTGTGGGGATACAATGCCGGCGTAACGACCCACACGCTGGAAACGCACATTTACCGGCTTCGCCAGAAGATCGAAAAAGATCCGTCGAACGCCGAGTTGCTGATCACCGAAAGCGGCGGCTACAAGTTGTCGCCGTAGCGTCAGCAACACACAGCGCACTTATCACCGTAAAAGCGATGACACTCGAAGTTGTCCGGGCGTGTCCCCATGCTGTCCACACCCGGGGTGGACCCGCAGCACCCAATGTGATCAATAACGTCCTGTAGGTTTTTCGCTGTGGTTTGCTCGGCTCGGCGTGTTTTTTCGCTGAACCACCTGGGTTCATCCCGCTCACCAGCGTTTGTTGCGTCTGTCGCGTTCCCGACATCTCGAATTTTATCCGAGCGGAGTGTGGCCGATGGCAATCGATGCCCTCGTGAAACCTTTTCTATCGTTACCGCTGTTTCGCGGCTTGAAGCCGCTGCAAATCACCGAGGTCGTGCGCCGTGCCGATCGCATCATCTATCGTGCGGGCGAGACTTTGATTGAAGAAGATCAAGCGGGTGATGCGGCCATTGTGATTGTGTCAGGCAGTGTCGTGCGGATGTCAGGCGACCGGCCTGACGTCGCGGAGCCATTGGCTGAAGGTTCACTGATCGGCGAATTGGCGATGCTGGTCGAGACGATCCACACGTCAACCGTCGTTGCGAAATCGCAAGTGCGCGCTTTGCGATTATCCCGGACCGAAATGCACGCACTGATGGCCGAAGACCGCAAACTCGCGGAACACTTTTCAGCCTACATCACGTCGAGGTTGAAAAAATTGGCAGTGGAATTGCGCGCCGTCGACGATGCCCTGACACAAGTCTCTGAATTTGGCACGCCAGCTCGCGGCGCTACCACCCGCACAACGCAATCGCTCGCTGTGCATTGACACGCGCGATGGTTCGCGATCACGCCGTATTTCAAAACTGAAAAGAGAAACGCCCAGTCCCGGGGGGAGGGACTGGGCGCAATTTGCGCTTTTCGCGCTCGGCACCGGGAGGGAAGCCGGTGCCAGAGGCGGCGTCTTCGGTGAGACGGGGGGCACTACCGAATACAGGGTGACGCCGCCTGCATAGTCGAGAGTTAAGCGCACTGCGTTATTTTTCAATAGGGGGAGTTATCATCGTTCACGGAAACGTGAACGACTCATCCCCGTTATCCACAGATCTGGGCTTGCTGAGCGGCCGCACTGCAACACACTGATTTGCTTGTGTTCGGCCTAGTTGGGCGTGTTGCGATGGGCTCCAAGCTGTTGAATTTGAAAGAGTTTCAAGTCCAACTCTTCGGTCTTGACAAGGTTTGAGACCTCGACGCGGGTTTCCAACCCTTGCGCATCTGTCGTCACCCACTCTTTCAATTCAAGGGCTGGTTTGGTCACCATGTAGAGGCGAATTTTGCCGGGCGTATCCGGGCTCTTGTCCTGCAACCCGAGGACGATCACGTCGGCCGACTGCTGAACCTCATTGATCTGCGCGTCACGCAGCAGGTTGACGTCCTGGCGGAGCAGCAGCCTGAACGGCGTGTCGTCGAGCGACACGCGATCCTCATTGTTGAGATCTAAATCTTGAATGGCGAGAGATTTGCCGTCCGACACGATGACTTGCCGCGACGGCAACGAATAATCGAAGCGAAATCGTCCCGGCCGCTTGACGAAAAACTTTCCGCGCATGCGTTTGTTATCGGCGCCGATTTGAACGAATGCTCCCCTCAAGTTTTGCAGCGCCCCAAAGTACCCCGAAACAGTTTCGACCAGCTTGGTTTGAGTGGCATCCAGCGCAATGCCTTTTGTCGATTTCGTCGGCGCGATTTCGCCAGACCATCCATCGACGTTCGGTTTCCCATCTGCTGTAGCAGGCGCCTGTGCTGTGGCAGGAGGTGTCGTCGTGGCGGGAGGTTTGGTGGCGGTGGGTGGCGCCGGTACGGCGGATGGCGCGGCCGCAGGAACTGCTGTTTGAGCGGTCGCAGCACTGGCAAAGATCGCCACTAACAAGGCCGTCGAGGCGCAGCGCAATGTCGTCATCGGTAGTCCCATTAAACCCCCCGAGGCACGGCCGACCCGGTGCTTCCGGTGCGGAGATCGCACGATCAGTCTACAATGAATGCGACCATTGCGCGGCAACCAAATCGGCAAATGCGGGGAATACGCGAGGCTGTCGACGGGCGCAAGTCATTCGCCGTTTTGCCATTTGCCCAATCAAGCGGGCGTGTTGGCGCGCAACACCACACACGTCTTTCAATCTTCGTCGCTGCTGCCGCCGTTCGTGAACAGAATGTCGCGCTTGCCGACATTGTTCGCCGCAGAAATGACGCCTTCGCGCTCCATCCGCTCAATCAAGTTAGCAGCCCGATTGTAGCCAATAGAAAGCCGCCGCTGCACGTAGCTCATTGACGCCTTGCGGTCACGCAGGACGATGGCGACGGCCCGATCATAGAGATCGTCGTCGCTCTGTTCCCCGTCACCGTTATTCACGACATCCACCTGCGGCGCGTCAAGGATGCCCTCGACATAGACGGGCGGGCCCTGACGGCGGAGCGCATCGGCGATAGCTTCAACCTCTTCGTCCGCAACGTAGGGGCCATGCACGCGGATAACCTGGCCGGCCCCGGTCGAATACAGCATGTCGCCTTGACCCAGCAGTTGTTCGGCGCCCGGCTCGTTCAAAATCGTGCGGCTGTCGATTTTCGACGTGACCTTGAAAGAGATTCGGGTCGGGAAATTGGCTTTAATCGTGCCAGTGATGATGTCGACGGACGGACGCTGTGTCGCCATGATGAGATGAATGCCAGCCGCTCGTGCCATCTGCGCCAGACGCTGCACGGCCGATTCAACGTCCTTGCCGGCGACGATCATCAGATCGGCGAATTCATCGACGACGATCACGATGTGGGGCAGCGGCTCGAGATCCATTTTCTGGTTTTCGAAAATGGCTTGGCCCTTGTGATCGAAACCTGTCTGCACCGTACGCGACAGCAATTCGCCGCGCTTCTTGGCATTGCGCACGCGATTATTGAAGACATCGATGTTGCGAACCGACAGCGATGCCATGCGCTTGTAGCGCTCTTCCATTTCCGACACGGCCCAATTCAACGCGGTGACGGCCTTGTGCGGATCCGTGACGACGGGTGTCAAAAGATGCGGAATACCATTGTAAACCGACAATTCGAGCATCTTCGGATCGATCATCAGCAGCCGGCAATCTTCGGGCGCATGGCGATACAGCAGCGAGAGTATGAAAGCGTTGACGCCAACTGATTTTCCCGAGCCTGTCGTGCCAGCGACCAGCAAATGCGGCATGCGGGCGAGATCGGCAACGATCGGTTCGCCGCCAATGCCTTTACCGAGCGCGATCGGAAGCGCCGCATCGCTCGTTTTGTAGACATCGCTTTCGAGAATTTCGCGCAGCAAGACCGGTTCGCGACGCAGGTTGGGTAATTCGAGGCCGATGGCATTGCGCCCCGGCACGACCGCTGCACGGACACTTGCGACGCTCATCGAGCGCGCCATGTCATCGGCAAGCCCGATGACGCGCGACGACTTCGTACCGCGCGCCGGCTCCAGTTCATACAAAGTCACGACCGGACCGGGCCGGATCTCTTTCACCTCACCTTTGACGCCGAAGTCAGCCAACACATCTTCGAGCAGGCGAGCATTGCCGCGCATGACCGTTTGCGTGAACTCCGGTCCAGCCTTTGCCGTCGTTGGCCGTTTGAGCAAGTTCAATGATGGCCGCTTCCAATCCGACTCGACGGCGCGACGGACCGGAGCGCCCATCAGCGTGCTCGCCTTTTGCGCTACTTTTTTGATGGCGTTGACGTCACCGCTTTTGATCTGCGCGGCTGGCACATCGCTTGAATTTGGCGCAAAGCGGACCGCGATCGCGCGACTGGCTTCGTCAGTAAACTGATCGAACGATCCGCCGCGGTCGGCGATCAGATCAACATTTGCAGCCGCTGGGGACCATCCCTCGTCGTCAATCGCGCTCGCCGACGAACTAGATGTCGCAGGGGTGAGCGGATTTGCGTAAGACCTGCGGGGCGGCACGCCTGCAGGATGGAAATCAGCGTCCCCGTGTGTCGAGGCCGGGTCGTCTCGCAAAACAGTGGTTGGCCGCAGGTCGCCGAGATTAGGCACATTCGCAGTCCAGTCTGCGACGGACTGCAGTGGAGCACGCGGCGGCGTGTCATCAAGCGACGAAATAGTCCAAGACCGATCATCGGCAACAACGTCCCGTTCAAGACCGACATTCAGCCTGTCACGGGTTTCGGTGCGCGCCCGGCGAAGGTCGCGAAGCAACGACGCAAGCGCTCGCATGACGTGTTCAAGATCGATACCGAGAGAGCGCGCACCAAACGCAACGGACAGCGCCCACAGCACGATGCCTGCGACCAGTCCTCCGCGTGTGCTGCTGACAATGGCCAAGAGATTGTTGCAAAGTCGGAAGACCCCATCGCCGACGACACCACCGTAGCCGTGATGCAGCGGCCATGCCTGAGCGACCGGCAGCGACGACAGCGCCCCGGCGATCGCCAAAACAGCAAGCGGCAAATATCCAAGTTTGGTTCGATTAGGTAATGATCTGACTTGGTCTTGCTGCCATAGTTCAACGCCCCACAGCAGCGGTGCGATCAGCGCGACGACGGTCGCAAACCCGAGGGTCTGCAACAACAAATCCGATAGAATGGCGCCGATTGGCCCGAGCCAATTAAGAGGTTCACCCGTCGTTGCATGCGTCAAGCTTGGATCATTGACCGACCAGGAAACTAGGCTTGCCCACACCAGCGCGGCGCCCGCCAGGAGGAGCACTCCCGACGCTCGACTGAGCCAGCTCAGTAGCCGGTCCTCAACCGACTGCGGCAGCAGCCGTTGAGGATCCATGCCTCGTGTGTCCAGCGACATTGGCGCGAACGAACTCTTTAACGCAGCACGGAGATCGTGCGTTCGAGCGCTTCCTGAATGGTTGCAGGATCTTGAACCAACGCGACACGGACATAGTCCGCGCCAGGGTTGGTACCATCTTGGCCAATCCCACCCAAAAAGCTGCCTGGGATTACTTTGACGCCAGCGCGTTTCCATAAGGTTACCGCCGCGTCTTTGCCGCCACCAAATTGGCTCATATCGAGCCAAAGGCAAAATCCCCCCGCCGGCCGCTGGTAGTCAAATCTGCCGACTAGCACCTTATCCGCAATGGCGAATTTAACGCGGTAGGCCGCCTGCGCTGTGGCCACGTGGCTGTCGTCACACCAAGCGGCGGCGGATGCATGTTGAATCGGCCCCGGTACGGTCGGAGCGCACATATTGCGAATTTCAGCATAACTTTCGAGAAACGCTGCGTCGCCGGCGCAAAAGCCAGACCGCAGCCCGGGCAAATTCGACCGCTTCGATAACGAGTTGAAAACCACCAAATTGCGAAACCGTTCAGGCGTTTCACTCGCGGTTTCAAGACCGCCTGGCGGTGGGTCGTCCGCGTAAATTTCCGAATAACACTCGTCGAGGAAGAGATAGAAATCGTGCGCCTGCGCCAGCTGCAGAGCCTTCAAAATGTAAGCTCGGGTTGCGACCGCGCCTTGCGGATTGGCGGGTGACCCGATGAACAGGGCACACGAGCGCGCCAAAAGACTTCGATCATCGGCGAGCTTGTCGAGATCTGGTAAAAAGCCGGTAGCCTTGGTGGCATTCAACAGAACGGGGTCAGCGCCGACCGCCAAGGCGCCGGCGACGTACGCCGAGTAGTACGGATTACACATCAAAATGGCAGGCCGCTGATTTGTCGACATGCTCTTGCGGCCTACGGCTGGAATACATGCCAAGAACAGGCCTTCTCGCGAGCCATTCAACACCAGAATTTCGCTCGCGGGATCGATGCCGCCGATGATGCGATAGCGTCGACCCATCCATTCCGCGATGGCCGTTCGCAACGCGTCAGTGCCCCGAATGGGCGGATACTTGCCGTACAGCTCCGCTGCTTCGTTGAGCTTTGCGACGATGAACGATGGCATCGCTTCGCGCGGCTCGCCGATCGTCAACTCTATAGGCCGCGGCACGTCTGGCACGATACCGGCCAGCAAACGGCGCAATTGCGTGAATGGCGATACCAGCGACCCCGACGTGAGGGCAGAAATCGGCGGCGGCATGCGTATGTCCTGATTGATCGAAGGCCCGCTGATGGCTATTGCGCTGCCGGTGCCCAACGTTGGCCAGTCGTGGGTGAGCCTAACTGCGTTGCGCACTTTCTCGCGGCACACCGAGGTTGTCATAACGGGCGGGCGAACGCAAAAAAGCCGGGCTCGATGGCGAGGCCCGGCTTCGTTATCGTTATGATACGTGGTGCTATCCGACGCGGAACACGGCACCCGACACGGAGCGCGCTCGTTCACGAACCCGGCCACCGTCATTGCCGGACTTCACGACCCACTTGCCGCTGGCCGTCCGGCCCGTGATCATTCCGACGTGATGTGGCCACACAACGACGGCGCCGACTTGCGGGCCGCTGCTGTGACGCCCCCAACGGCGCCAATTGGCAGCAAGATTATATTCGGGACCACCGCCCTTTTGCGTCCTCATCCACCATCCGCACCAGCGGCTCGGACGACCGCCAAGCGCTGACCGTCCAGAGGATGTGCGCCGTGACGCCGCTCGTCGCCGCGTTGACTGGCCCGTTACGCTTGATCCACGATCGCTATATCCATCCAAGGTGTAATTGGGTCTGGCCTGCGCCGACGGTGCGCCCAGCCAGGCAACGACCGCAAAGGCCAATGCGAATATCCCCAGTCTCATCCGTGAACTCCTACATTTGCTTCAAACCAAATCGGCATCGACCCGCTCAAAGGGGCAAAAACAAGGGGACAATCGTCCGCGCGGCATATCGACCCGACCGCTGCAACCTTTGCGGGCAATCATTTTTCTGTAATAATTTTATATAGTTATCGCGGTGAGCTGGGCTTACATGAGAGCTTACGACCAACCTCGGCGGGAGAATTGACCGCCAATTTCAGACACAATGCCGCAATTGTTCACGCAATGAGAATTGCCAATTCGACGGCTATTGGCGGCTTATCCGCTGTCATACGCGCGTAATCATTCTGCCATGACACTCGTCATGATCGAACAACTGCAACCGCAATATGGTGTCCATGACCGACGAACCGCAGCCAAAATCCGATAAGCACGACCGCGCGCTCGCAGCGCGCATCGAGGCGGAAATTGCCGATAGCTTCGACGAAGAATTCGAAATGGAAATGGATGACGATCGTTTGTCCAAGTTGGTCGAGGGCAAATCCAGCTCGGCCGACAGTGGCCTACTCGAGCGCGACGTCTATTTCAAAGAGCTCTTCCGCCTGCAACGCGAGCTGGTCAAACTGCAAGATTGGGTGGTGCATCAAAAGCTGAAGGTCGTCGTAATCTTTGAAGGTCGCGATGCTGCGGGGAAGGGCGGGGTCATCAAGCGCATTACGCAGCGGCTGAACCCTCGTGTGGCGCGCGTTGTGGCCCTTCCCGCACCAAGTGAGCGTGAGCGCTCACAATGGTATTTTCAACGTTACGTTCCGCACCTTCCAGCCGGCGGTGAAATTACGCTGTTCGACCGGTCCTGGTACAATCGCGCCGGCGTTGAGCGGGTCATGGGATTTTGCAGCGAGGCCGACGTCGAGGACTTTTTTCAAACCGTGCCCGAGTTCGAAGACATGCTGGTCCGCTCCGGTATCGTTCTTATCAAATACTGGTTCTCCATCACCGACGATGAACAGCACTTGCGCTTCCAGATGCGCATCCACGATCCGATCAAGCAATGGAAACTATCACCGATGGACCTTGAATCACGGCGCCGGTGGGAGGCCTACACGAAGGCCAAAGAAGCGATGCTGGAGCGGACGCACAGCGACATCGCACCGTGGTGGATCGTCGAGGCTGATGATAAAAAACGCGCGCGGCTTAATTGCATCGCGCATCTCCTCGATCAAATACCTTATGCGGAGGTCGAGCGTGCGCCAATTGCTTTACCCCAGCGGGTGCATGCTCCCGACTACATCCGCGCCACTGTCGCGAAATCTTTGTATGTCCCGGCGAAATATTAGTGCCAACGTTGAATCAAATCCTGCGTTTTTGGTGTTTACGAGTTCGCTTTGACGAACCACCACAACGCATATGCCAGAGCTGACGCGGCAATCGTACCGCCTACGACAATGATGCTGAGGGTAACAAGCCGCCTCAACAATTTCTGTTCGTTCTGCCAACTCATGGGTGTCGCGACCTCTCCGGAGCCGACTGTCCATTTCAGCAGACAGTCAACGCTGCAACGGCAGCGCACGTGGATTGGATTGGCGCGGCCGTTGCGGCTGGAGAAGCGAAAAAGAGCTTGCGACTTAGCGCACGCGGCGCGGGTTCATGTAGAGATCAGCTTCCTGACGCTGCAAGTCGGGGGTCAGGCGGCCTGCCCTGATCTCGCGCGACAAGGTTTTCACGTGGCGCTGGGCTTCTCCGTTGAACACGATCATCCCGGCGAACAGTTTCATGACCATTAGCACGCGTGGATCGGCATGATCGCCACGCACGGAGCCTCTCCACTTGCCACCGATCGTCAGCACAGCGCCATCCAGATGGCCGACGGTTTCGCCCAGTTGATCGACCAGCGAATAGTCGCCACCAAGATTGATGACGTCACGGCGGAAGCGGTAAAATTTCGGCTCGCCACCATCCATGATGAAGAACGAAAAATATTCCGGTAGCAGCGGCCACTTGTTGGCTGAGCGCTCAAGATAAATGACGTAATCATCATTACTGGTGTTGATCGAAAACGTCGTCACCGCGATGCCGCGCGCACCAAGCGTTTGCTGAATCGAACGGCCAAGCATCAGATCCATGCTTGCGCGCCAGTTCAGGGTTTCAGAAAAAAGCTTGAACACGAGGCGTTTTTCCATGCCTGACGCGTCGTTCCAAAGCTCCTTGCGATAGCCGAGAACACCCGTGCGCTCACCGTTTTCGATGATCTCAGCGAAGACATCCATGTCGGTCGTGAACTGACGCGACTTGCCGCGGTTGCGATCCTTCTTCCAAAATCCAAACTCGATCGAGTTGAACGGCGTGATCCACACGTCGACGCTGAAGTCATGCCACTTCGCCTTGGCCGCATTGGTTGCCGCCGATTTGGTCTTTTCGAGTTTGGAGACGGCGGCTTTGCTTTTCTCGGCCTGTTCGATGACCTCGTTGCGGACATCGCGCGCGGCATCGGCGGCGGCTGTCGCAGCTTCCACGTCAACTTGATCTTTTTTCTGGGCAGCGGTCATCGAAATTTCCCCGGCGCGAAGGACGCGCGCACTCGAATCATCGCGAGAACCGTAACATCCGGAAGCGTCTGGAAGTTCCAGCGCCGTAACTTTGCTTTGGAAAACTCTGCTTATCTTCCGCCGAAAATAGCGCTGCCGACGCGAACGTGGGTCGCGCCGAAGGCGATGGCGGATTCAAAATCGCCGCTCATGCCCATGCTCAGGCCACAGACGCCCAGTTCGCGCCCCAACTTTGCCAGAAAAGCGAAGTGCACAGCCGGTTCGTCTTCGATGGGTGGAATGCACATCAGGCCGGCAATTCTGAGCCCGAGTTCGTCGCGGCACATGGCGACAAAAGCCGCTGCATCTCGCGGCATGACCCCGGCTTTTTGTGCCTCTTCTCCGGTGTTGACTTGAACGAAGAGCTCCAGCTCACGACCCTGCGCCGTCATTTCGCCGGCGATAGCGCGCGCAATTTTCGGCCGGTCGATGGTGTGGATGGCGTCGAAAAGAGCCACCGCGTCGCGAGCTTTATTGGATTGCAGCGGCCCGATCAGATGCAAGCGGAGATCCGGATATGTTTCGCGCAGACCTGGCCACTTACCCTCGGCCTCCTGGACGCGGTTTTCGCCAAACACCCGCTGACCTGCGTTCAGCACAGGCGCCATATCGGCCGCCGAAAATGTCTTCGACACAGCAATCAATTTAACGGCGCCTGGATCGCGTTGCTTGGCGATGCAAGCTGCCTTAACCATTTCACGGATTGAACCTAGCCGCACGGCCGATGGATCGATCCCCGCCAAATCACTCACGTCACTTGAACCTTTTTCGCACTGAGGACTTTGCATACGGCACGCGAGGCCTCATGAACAAGTGTCGCAATTTAGTTTCACGCCGAATGCCACATATACGTTCTGACGCTCTGCGCCGGCTTGGCGCGCTCAATTTCCAGGAGACCCGAATGCTGAAACTTGCCGACGCCCGCATCATCATTGCCGCCGCCGAGAAGAAGGCCGGCGAGATTGGGCAGCCTATGAACATCGCTGTCGTCGATGAGGGCGCTAATTTGATTGCGCATGCTAGGATGGATAGCGCCTGGATCGGCTCGATCGATATTTCGATCAACAAAGCTTTCACGTCGCGCGCATTTAACATTTCGACCAAAGAATTGGCCGAGAACAGCCAGCCCGGCGATCAGTTTTTTGGCATCCATGCCTCGAACCATGATCGCGTCATGATTTTCGCCGGCGGCATTCCGCTCAAGGACAGCAAGGGCGTGGTCGTGGGAGCGATAGGCGTTTCAGGCGGCAGCGGCGAGCAAGATCAGCTGGTCGCAGAGGCTGGCGCTTCGGCCCACACTTGCGCCTGACGGCGCGTCGACGACACACGGTTCAGGCATGCGACGCGGCGGGCAGGGCGAAATCCTTGACCCGCCGCTTGCTTTTAGGCTCTTTACCGGCAAACGAACCCACACTGTCTGAGATCCCCTAACCGATGGCCAACGAACGTTACAACGCGCCCGACCGCGAAAAACACTGGCAACACGTTTGGGATCAGGGGGAGATTTTTAAGGCTCGCGAAGATCATGCGATGCCCAAGTGTTACGTACTCGAGATGTTCCCTTATCCATCTGGGCGCATCCACATGGGGCACGTGCGCAACTACGCCATGGGCGACGTGTTCGCGCGTTACAAACGCGCCAAGGGCTTCAACGTGCTCCACCCAATGGGCTGGGACGCCTTCGGCATGCCCGCCGAGAATGCCGCCATGGAACGCAAGGTCCACCCCGGCACTTGGACCTACGCCAACATCGACACGATGCGTGGGCAGCTGAAATCTATGGGACTGTCGCTCGACTGGTCGCGCGAAATCGCCACCTGTTCACCGGATTATTACAAGCATCAGCAGAAGCTATTTCTCGATCTTCTGAAAGACGGCATTGCTTACCGCAAATCCTCGAAAGTGAACTGGGACCCCGTCGACCACACGGTGCTCGCGAATGAGCAGGTCATCGACGGCCGCGGCTGGCGCTCCGGCGCACTCGTCGAACAGCGGCAGCTGACGCAGTGGTTCTTTAAGATCACCGACTATGCCGAGGAGTTGCTGCGCGACCTCGACACGCTGACACACTGGCCTGAAAAAGTCCGCCTGATGCAGGCCAACTGGATTGGCCGCTCCGAGGGCATGCTTGTGAGGTGGGGTCTGGATGCCGCCACGGCGCCGCCGGGCTTCAACGAGCTTGAAGTTTACACGACCCGGCCTGACACACTGTTTGGTGCATCGTTTCTGGCCGTTGCTGCCGATCATCCGCTCGCCAAAGCGGCGGCTGAAAAAGATGCCAAACTCGCTGAGTTTTGCGACGAGTGCCGGCGCCTGGGTACGTCCGTCGCCGATATCGAGGCGGCTGAAAAGCGCGGCGTTGATACCGGTATTCGTGCGGTACACCCATTCGATCCGACGTGGCAATTGCCCGTCTACGTCGCCAATTTCGTGCTCATGGAGTACGGCACCGGCGCGATTTTTGGCTGCCCGTCAGGCGATCAGCGCGACATGGATTTTGCCCGCCGCTACGATCTGCCTGTTGTGCCGGTCATCTTGCCGGCCGGCGAAGATGCCAAGACATTTACGCTCGCAAACAAAGCGTTTGAAGACGATGGCGTGATGATCAATTCACGTTTCCTCGACGGGATGACGACGAAAGCTGCGTTTGAAGAAGCGGCTTTGCGTCTCGAACAGCAGATGCTGCTTGCAGCGCCGCAAGGCCAGCGAAAAATTAATTTCCGTTTGCGCGATTGGGGTATTTCGCGGCAGCGCTATTGGGGCTGCCCAATTCCAGTCGTGCATTGCCAGGATTGCGGGGTCGTGCCGGTAGCCGAGCGCGATCTGCCGATCGAACTTCCAGAAGATGCGACGTTTGATAAACCCGGAAATCCGCTCGATCGCCATCCGACGTGGAAGCACACGACGTGCCCATCGTGCGGCAAACCGGCGACGCGCGAAACCGATACGATGGACACCTTCGTCGATAGTTCTTGGTATTTCGTTCGCTTTACCTCGCCGCAGTCAGCGACACCCGTCGACAAAGTGGCGGCGCACTATTGGCTTTCCGTCGATCAATACATTGGCGGCATCGAGCACGCGATTTTGCATCTGCTGTATTCGCGCTTCTTCGCGCGCGCGCTGAGCGACACCAAACATCTCACCTTTGCGAGCAACATACGCGAGCCGTTTGCGGCGCTTTTCACGCAAGGCATGGTCACACACGAAACGTATAAATCTCAGGATGGCTACTGGTTGCTGCCCAACGACGTGCGATTCGAGGGTGAGGGGAACGGTCGTCGTGCGATCGAAATTTCCAGCGGCCGGCCTGCCGCGATCGGCGCGATCGAGAAAATGTCGAAGTCGAAAAAGAACCTCGTCGATCCCGACGACATCATCGCCCATTACGGTGCCGACTGCGCCCGCTGGTTTATGCTGTCGGATTCACCACCCGAGCGCGATGTAATCTGGACGGAAGCCGGTGTCGCCGGTGCCGGGCGCTTCATTCAGCGCGTCTGGCGCATCATCGAAGACATCGCCGATGCTGTGCCGGAGATCACACCGGCCAGACCCGCATCCTTCGGCGCGGACGCGATAGCCGTTCGCAAAGCTGCGCATCGCGCCCTGGATCAGGTTGGCCGAAGCATTGAAGCTCTGCGCTTTAATGTTGCCATCGCCAACGTCCACGAATTTTGCAACGCACTCCACGCGTCGCACGGCAAAACTGGCCCCGACATGGCCTTTGCCGCCCGCGAAGCTGCCGCCTTCCTTGTGACAATGATCGGTCCAATGATGCCGCACCTTGCAGAAGAGTGCTGGGCGCGGCTCGGATACAACACGTTGCTGGCGAACGAACCGTGGCCGGCGGTCGAAGCGGCCCTGCTCGTTGACGATCGAGTGACCATTGCCGTACAGGTGAATGGGAAGCGACGGGACGAGTTGGTTATCTCTCGGACAGCCAATACCGAAGAGGTTGAGGCGGCCGTGTTGAGATTGGAGCCGGTCATTCGGGCCTTGGAAGGCCGACCCGTTAAAAAGGTCATCGTTGTCCCGCAAAGGATCGTGAATGTCGTCGGCTGACACATTGAGCGGACATCGACCATACTCTGCCCCACGCATGGCGAGGGCTGGAGCTTTTGCGATCGGCCTCATCATGGTGATGGCCGTTGGCGGATGCTCCGATGGCGGGGCAGGTTTTCGGCCTCTTTATGGCTCAGCAGAACTTGGTGGCGCTGGCGTTTCTGAAAAGCTTGCGATGGTCGATATCGCGCCGATCCCCGGCCGCGTCGGTCAGCGTGTTCGCAATGAACTGATTTTCCAGAGCACTGGCGGCGGCACGCCGCTTCCGCCTGAGTATCGGCTCGACATCGCCATTCGCGAAAGTATCTCGGCAACGCTCGTTCGCCAGGACGGCAACGCCGCCGGCCAAGTCTACAACCTCGACGCCAGCTACCGCCTGATCCGCGTGTCCGACAAGAAAGTCGTTGCCGAAGGCAAGAGCTACAGCCGCGCCGCATTCGAGCGCATCAGCTCTATTTTTGCCAACGTGCGAGCCCGCGAAGAAGCTGAGAACCGCGCTGCGAAGACTGTTGGCGAAGAATTGCGCACCCGCCTCCTGGGTCATCTCGCCGGTCAAGCCTGATCTTAAATCCAACACAGCCCGATCGCTCGCGACACGATCTCGAACGCGTGTGCTAACCTCCACCGCGTCGCATTCGGCGAACGCTTTGCCCCACCACGGTCGGATCGATGGTTGCACTCAAAGCCGCGCAGGCCACAAGCTTTCTCGCCAAACCGCCGGCCAACGTCAGCGCCGTAATGTTTTTCGGCTCAGACCCCGGCTTGGTCAGCGAGCGATCACAAAAGTTGGCGACGCTCCTGGCTGGCCGCGAAAGTCCGGCGGGTGAAGTCCTTCGGCTGGACGATTCCGACCTTGATGAAGATAGCGGCCGGCTCGCCATCGAACTCCAGACCCGCCCGATGTTCTCTGGCCGAAAGATCGTGCGCGCTACGGCTGGCCGACGCATCACCGGCGCGCTTATTAAATCCATATTGGCCGAGGGTCCGCTTGAGGGCGTTCTCATCGTCGAGGCCGGCAACATCAAGCCAGACGATGCTCTTCGGGCGACATTTGAAAAACATCCGGACGCGGTGGCCATCGGCTGCTACCCCGATACGCAGGGCGACCTCGAAAGTCTCATCATCGACGTTTTGGCGCCGTTGAGCATGACCCTTGATCGCGATGCAAGAGCTCTGTTGCTTGGACGCCTTGGCGCCGATCGATCGTTATCGCGCGCCGAGATCGAAAAGCTTGCGCTTTACGCCATGCCGCGGCCGCTCATCACCGCCGATGATGTGGACGCCATTGTCGGCGATGCGGCCGACCTAGCGCTCGAACGGATCGCCGAAGCGGCAGCTCGCGGCGAGGCGGCCGCTGCTGTCACGGACTACGGCCGGGCATTAGCGTCCGGTGAGAACGCGCAAGCGATTATTGCCGTTGCGCAGCGGTATTTCCTCAAATTGCATCGCGTCCGCAGTGATCTCGACAACGGCACCAGTTTGGACAACGCGCTGAGGGCCGTTCGCCCGCCGCTGCATTTCAAGCAGCGCGACGCGTTTGCCGCCCAAGTTCGCATGTGGTCCCGCGTATCGCTCGATGCTGCTTTGAAACGCATCGCCGACGCGGCGCTAGCAGCGCGCCGTTCGTCCGCGCTCGAAGACGTGCTGGCTGAACGCATGCTGCTCGGCTTAGCAGCCCTTGCGAGTCAAAGCCAAGCAGCCGGACAAGGTGCGGCCCGCCGCCGCTGACGGCCCTCACGTGCGCGCCTTGCCGGCTCACGGCCACCGCCTATAGTGCCGCCACTCTCAGCGACTGCGTGCGCGGTTTTGCCGACGCCGCGCCGAAACCTTGCTCACCAATCAATTGCCGTGCTTGCGTTCGATCCTCCGCGGTCTCCCGCCAGCATTTATGGGGGAATCATGACCACACCACGCACCGACGTCACCAGCATCGGCAACGCCATTGTCGATATCATCGGCCGCTGCGACGATGCCTTCCTAGGTGAGATCGGCGCACTAAAGGGAGCAATGAATCTCGTCGGCGCCGACGATATCAAACGCATCTACGATCGCATGGGCCCGGCGATTGAAATCTCTGGCGGTTCGGCCGCCAACACAGTCGCGGGCGTTGCTTCGTTCGGCGGCAAGGCCGGCTTCATGGGCAAAATTGCTGACGATGATTTCGGTCGCATATTCACGCATGATATTCGCTCCATCGGCGTTCTATTCTCAGCCGACCCGGTTGCAAACACCGAGCCGACGTCACGCTCTCTGATCCTCGTCACGCCGGACGGCGAACGGACGATGAATACCTATCTCGGTATCTCGACGTCGCTTGATTCAACGCAACTCGATCTCGAGCTTATTCGCGACAGCGCCATTCTATATCTCGAAGGATATTTGTTCGATCGCGAGGGCGCCAAATCGGCATTTCGCGATGCAGTCGCCGTGGCACGCACCGCAGGACGCACCGTCGCACTGTCTTTATCGGACGCGTTTTGTGTTGATCGCCATCGAAGTGAATTTCTCGAATTGATCCGTTCCGGCATCGGAATTTTATTCGCCAATGAAAGTGAGATTACATCGCTTTATCAAACGACATCATTCGACGCGGCAGCAGACTGCGCGCGCGCCGATACCAAACTCGCTGTTTTGACCCGCAGTGCCAAGGGATCCGTGATCTTGGCCAACGGAACAAGCACGAGCATTGCAGCCGAACCAATCGCCCGCGTCGTCGATACGACCGGTGCCGGCGACCTCTATGCAGCAGGCTTTTTATTCGGCTATTCGAGAAACTATTCGCTGGATGTTTGCGGCCGATTGGCGAGCCTCGCGGCCGCTGAAATCATCAGCCATATTGGCGCCAGACCCGAAACCTCGCTGGCTGTATTAGCCGCATCGAAGGGTCTGATAAGCTGACAATCGAATGCTTGTTCATTGCCGGCATATCCGATCGGGGCCGCCGTTTTCTCTAATATGCGGCTAACTTGTATAGGCGTTTCAGCGCTTTTTATTTCAGGTCCATTCAGGCACGAATTAAATTCCCTGGAATTAATTGGCGACTTCCAGCAATCTCGAATAACCGAATCGGTTTGTTCGAGGATCGTTTGATGATTCAAATGCCTGGCCGCCGCGGACGTCCGAAAGGAACCGGCATCGACGACAGCGATCGTATTGCTCGTTTGGCCGAACTGCTACGCATTCATCCTGATTTGAAACCGACCACGGCCATTCGGGTGATGGGTTTTTCAGACCCATCAGCGATCCGCCGGTTGAGAGACAAGTACAAAGCTTTCCTTCGCGGAACGGATACGGGACTGCCTGCACTGGCCTCAATCGTCACGTCCCCGGCACGCGTCGTGCGGTCCGTCGACGCGACCATTTCAGCGGTTGCCGAGCGGCATTTGCGATAAGCGGCCGTGCCACGCCGATATTTTTGACTTTGCGAGATCAACTTTGAGGGCCGCCTCCCCAAGCGGCCTTTTCTTTTTGTGCGTTGATCCTAGAGCATTTTCCGACGAAGTGGATGCCGGTTCGTCGCCAGAAAATGCGGCAAAGCATCATGCTAGAGCGCCGATCTGATTCTATCAGATCGCAACGCGCTCTAGAGTTTTCGCAGCGCAACCGTCTTCACGCGATGATTTTCGCCTTTTTGCAGGATCAGCTGCGCGCGCCGGCGCGTCGGCAGGATATTTTCATTCAGGTTCTTGAGATTGACGTTGCGCCAAATCTTCAGAGCCAGCGTGCGCACATCTTCAGGCGCCATCGCCGCATACTTGTGAAAATAGGCGCCAGGGTCGCGAAACGCCGTGCTGCGAAGCCGGAGAAACCGCTCCAAATACCATTTCTCGATGACATTGGGTGGCGCGTCGATATAAATCGAAAAATCGATGAAATCCGATACGAACGGCACCGTGCCACCGTCTCGCGGCATTTCGGCCGGCTGCAAAATATTCAACCCTTCGATGATCAGGATATCCGGCTGACTGACGGCCACCAATTGTCCCGGCACGATATCGTATTGGAAATGCGAATAGACAGGTGCCGTCACCGCCGTCACGCCGGATTTCACATCGCCCAAGAATTGCAAAAGCTTATTGGTATCGAAACTCTGCGGAAAACCTTTGCGGTCCATCAAACCGCGCCGTTCCAATTCCTGATTGGGATAGAGAAACCCGTCCGTCGTCAGCAGGTCGACGCGCGGATGATCCGGCCAACGCGCCAGCAGCGCCCGTAGCACGCGTGCCGTGGTGCTTTTGCCGACGGCGACCGACCCGGCCACACCGATGACGAACGGCACTTTGGTGTCTTTGCGGCCAAGAAATTCCGACGAAACCGAGTGCAGTTTTTGCGCGGCAGCGACATAGAGGTTGAGCAGGCGCGACATCGGCAGATAAATCTGTTCAACTTCGTCGACCGACAATTCTTCGATGACACCCGACAGCAGTTCAAGCTCGCTCGGCTTCAACGTCATCGGCGTGTCGGCACGCAGCCGCGCCCATTCCTGCCGTTTGAACACACGATAGGGTGAAAAAGTCAGCACCGCTGGTGCGGCGGTTTTGGAGGCTCGTGCACGCCGTTTGCCGGCGACCTTCCGCGGTGTCACGGCGTACTCCGCGAGCGCGCAGCCTTTTCGGCGACGCCTGACGTGCCCATTCGGCTTTCGAGAACATCGAGCACGTCCGCCAGTGCCACGCCGCGGCATTCGAGCAGAACGAGTAAATGATAGAGCGTATCGGCAGCTTCCGCTTTCAACGCACCGGGATCAGATGCAACGGCGGCGATCACGGTTTCAACGGCCTCTTCGCCGAATTTCTTCGCACACCGGTCAATCCCGGCATCCAGCAGCTGGCGGGTATACGACGTGTCTGAATGTGCCGATCGACGCGACGCAATCAACGCCGCTAGCCGGTCGAGCGTCGTTGCATCGGCCATGAAAAACTCCCGCTACCCGACACGCCCACTGCCAACGCCACTTGCAAGAGCGTTATAGCGGCGCACACCATCAAGCGCCTGCCGACCCGTCAAGGCCGCAACCGAAGTTTCTCATCAAAAGGCTTAAGGATCAGCCGCCGCCGAGGCGCGATCGGATATAGTCGAGCTGGTCGAAATTGCCGAATTTTATCAGCAACATGCCGCTTTCACCCGAACCGCGCTTGATTTCGACTTTGAGCCCGAGCAGATCTGCCAAATCCTTCTCGAAGGCTTTGGTATCGGCATCCTTGTCGCGGGCCTTTTTGCCCATCGGCCCGGCGTCGATGTCGCCCCGGCCCTGCACCAGCGCTTCGACGTCGCGCACATTCATGGCTTGATCGACGATACGATGCGCCAGCGTTTCGGCATCATCGCGGCCGATTAATGCCCGGGCGTGTCCGGCCGTCAACTTGCCTTGTTGCAGCAACTCTTGAACGGCTGCTGGCAGCTTGAGCAGCCGCAACGTGTTGGCGACATGGCTTCGACTCTTGCCGATAATTTCTGAGAGCTGCTCCTGATTGTATTCAAAGCGCTCGATGAGCTCGCGATATCCAGTCGCTTCTTCAATCGCGTTGAGATCCTGGCGCTGGACGTTTTCAATGATCGCCAGTTCGAGAACTTCGCGATCGTTCAACTCGCGCACGATAACAGGGACGGAGTGGATGCCTGCCTTTTGCGCCGCGCGCCACCGCCGTTCACCGGCAACGATCTCATATGTGCCCGCACTCGACCCAACCGGCCGGACAATGATGGGCTGCACGAGACCCTTCGAGCGGATCGACTCGGCAAGCTCCGCCAATTCCTCATCACGGAAATCCTTGCGCGGGTTGAGTGCGCTCGACTTCACCTGCCCGATAGGCACCAAGCGCTGCTCGCCTTCCGGCGGCAGGCGATAACCTGCCGATACCGGCTCGCCAATGAGAGATGCTAGACCGCGGCCCAATCGGCTTTTTGGCAAGGGTGAATTCATGGATGTCGTGATCCTGTGCGTGATCTTGAATTGATAAGTTGGCGGGTCCGTCGAACGCACAATCTGGTATTACGCGGCCTTGTAGCGTCGCTCCCGTTCGATGATTTCGGTCGCCAGGCGAATGTAGGCTTGGCTGCCGGCGCAGTCATAGTCGTAGAGCAAGATCGGTTTGCCGTGCGACGGAGCTTCCGCCACGCGCGTGTTGCGGGGGATCATCGTCTCGTAGACTTTCGATCCAAAGAACGCCCGAACGTTTTCCGCGACTTCGCGAGACAACGATGTGCGCGCGTCATGCATCGTCAGAACGACGCCTTGGATTTCGAGACCCGGATTGAGCGTTGCGCGGATTTGATCAATCGAGTCCTTCAGCTGCGAAATTCCTTCAAGCGCGAAGAACTCGCACTGTACCGGCACGATCACCGCATGCGCGGCGCTCATGGCGTTTAGCGTCAGAACATTGAGCGATGGCGGACAATCAATGAGGACATAACTGAAGCCTTGATCGGGCGGGCGCGTGCGCTGCTGGGCCATGAGCGCCATGACGGCATCGCGCAATTTATACGGCCGGGCGGCATCGTTCGGTAGCACAGCTTCGACGCCGACGAGATCGTTGTTGGCCGGAACGACAAAAAGCCCCGGCACCGCCGTTGCGATGCAGGCTTCGGTTAAAGTCGCTTGACCGGCCAAAACGTCGAACGACGTGCGGACACGCGCCTCGGGCGAAATGCCAAGTCCGGTGGAGGCATTGCCTTGCGGATCTAAATCAAGGACCAGCACGCGCTCGCCGACGGCCGCCAGTGCTGTCCCTAGATTGATCGCTGTCGTGGTCTTGCCGACGCCACCTTTTTGGTTGGCGATGGAAAGGACGCGCGGGCCGCCAAAGGCCCCCACACCACCCATTCCAGAGACATAACCAGCCACAGGTCTCGCCCTCCGTCTTGACGGTCTACGTCGTGATCCGCGAGTTTTTGGCTCGCAATCCGTGCAGCACGACAATTCGTGCGCCGGTCTCTGTCAAACTTGGAACTAGGCTGTACTCAAAATCCCAGTCACGCCGGGCTGCCTCAAGCTCCGCCGCAACCTCGCGCCCCTTGAGAAACAATCCACGCGTCGACAACTCGAAATACGGGGCAACCAAACCAGCCAAGCGGGGCAACGGCGCCAAAGCTCTGGCCGTGACACACGACGCAGTTTCCACCTTAGCAAGAGTTTCAGTGCTTTCGATTCTTGTGCACAAGATGTCCACAGCAACTCCAGTGTGGCGCACCACTTCGCGAAGGAAAGCGGCTTTTCGGGAGTCGCTTTCGATCAGAATATGCCGGGTCGCCGCCTTTTCAGCTGCCATAATTGCCAATACGAGACCTGGAAAGCCCGCGCCTGAGCCAAAATCGAGCCAAACCCCAGTCGGTGATTCGGCGAGCCGCCAGAGCTGAGCACTGTCGGCAAAATGCCGATGCCAAACATCTGCCACAGTGCCGGGAGCGACCAAATTGATGGTCTTCTGCCAGCGTTTGAGCAAATCCTCGTAAGTCTTTAATCTAGAAACGGTTTCACGTGAAACCGAGAATTCTTCGGCAAACAATTCGGGCGTATCGATTCGGCGGCCAGGTGCGGTCGTTGTGGCGGGCGCCATCACGCCGACTTGCGCGGTTGAGCCGCCTTCACGTGGGCCAAGACCACCAGCAATGCCGCCGGCGTCATGCCTTCCAAGCGCCCGGCATGGGCCAAGCTCGCGGGGCGGTGACGGCTGAGTTTCAAGCTCAATTCAGCCGACAGCCCGGACATGGATTGATAATCCAGGTCGGCCGGCAAGGTGATCGCCTCATCACGGCGCAGCGCGTCGACATCGTCGCCCTGACGGCGCACGTAAGCGGCATAGCGGGCGTCGATCTCAAGTTGGGCCGCGATGGATGGCCACATGGCACCGACAGCGGGCCAGATCGCCGCAAGTCGCGCAATCGACACATCGGGCAACGTCAGTAAGTCGAAAGCGGAGCGTCGGCGCCCGTCTTGATTGACCGCCAATCCGTGCCGCGTTGCCTCGGTCGGCGTCAAACTAAGTTGGCTCAGCAAGTCTAGGCCATCGCGGATCTGCCGGTCCTTTGCGGCGAACGCCGTGGATCGAACGGCACCGACACACCCTAGATCCATGCCGAGGGGCGTTAAGCGCTGGTCGGCGTTGTCGGCTCGCAATCGCAGCCGGAACTCGGCGCGAGACGTAAACATGCGATAGGGCTCCGATACGCCGCGCGAGGTCAGATCGTCGATCATGACGCCGAGGTAGCCGTCCGAGCGAGACACGACGAACGTTTGCTGTCCACCACCAGCCGACAAAGCGGCGTTGATGCCGGCCGCCAGTCCTTGGGCGCCCGCCTCTTCATACCCGGTCGTGCCGTTGATTTGGCCGGCCAGAAATAAGCCCGGCAGTCGCTTGACCTCAAGGGTCGGCAGCAATTCGCGTGGATCGACGTAGTCGTACTCGATCGCGTAACCCGGGCGTTTGACGACGACGTTTTCAAACCCTGGCATTGTCTTGAGAAATGCCTGTTGCACGTCGACCGGCAGCGACGTCGAAACGCCATTGGGGTAGATCGTGTCGTCGTCCAGGCCTTCAGGCTCGAGGAAAATCTGGTGCGACGATCGGTCAGCGAACCGCACCACCTTGTCCTCGATCGAGGGGCAGTAGCGTGGTCCGACGCTGGCGATCTGCCCCGAATACATCGGTGAGCGGGCCAGATTGGCGCGAATGATGTCGTGCGTGGCAGCCGTTGTCCGGGTGATCCCGCAGGCGATCTGAGGGGTCGTAATGCGGTCGGTCAGAAATGAGAACGGTATCGGCTCCGCGTCGGCGTGCTGCATCTCAAGCCCAGCCCAATCGATCGTTCGGCCGTCGAGGCGGGCGGGCGTGCCCGTCTTTAGGCGCCCCATCGCGAGACCGAGTGCATAGAGCCTGTCCGACAAGCGTAGCGCTGGCGCTTCTCCGGCCCGGCCAGCCGGAATTTGCTGATCGCCCATGTGGATCAGGCCGTTTAAAAACGTGCCGGTTGTCAGCACCACGGCCCCGGCGCGCAGCGACACACCTACTCCGGTGACAATGCCACCGACGCGTCCGTCCTCGACGATCAGGTCTTCAACGCCGCCTTCAACGACGGTCAGATTGGCGATCGAGGCAATCTCAGCCTGCATGGCCTGGCGGTACAACTTGCGATCCGCCTGGGTCCGCGGACCATGGACGGCTGGCCCCTTTGACCGGTTAAGTAGCCGAAACTGGATGCCGGCCACATCGGCAACCCGGCCCATGAGGCCGTCGAGGGCGTCAATTTCGCGGACGAGGTGACCTTTGCCAAGGCCACCAATGGCCGGATTGCATGACATTTCGCCGATAGTCGCAGCCGAATGCGTGACGAGCGCTGTGTGAACGCCCATCCGTGCTGCGGCAGCTGCAGCTTCGGTCCCGGCGTGGCCGCCGCCAACCACAATCACGTCGTAGGCGCTAGAGGTCATGAGAAGAACGACTCTTAGGGCTCATCAGTGGGCACTTCGCTGATTACAGTACGCGAGCCTGGCCCACGGGGTCAAAGGCGCTGGGCGGCGAAATTTAGCGGATATCCGGGCCGAACGCTCAGCCAACGCCCCGCAGCCGACGGCTCATTTGCCGATGCAAAATCGGCTGAAGATCTGCCCCAAGACGTCCTCAACATCAACCCGCCCGGTGATACGGCCCAGCGCATGCGTGGCGAGGCGCACGTCCTCTGCCCTTAGCTCGAGAGCCGAACTGTCGCCCGCCATACAGTCGGCAAGCGCGTTGCGGGCAACTTCGAGGTTTTGGCGGTGTCGCGCCTGCGTCATCGCTGGGTTGCCAAGGGGTCCAACGGCGGTTACGGCCCTGGATTTGATTTCGCCGATCAGAGCATCAAGGCCTGCACCCGTCAGGCTCGAAATTGCAAAGTCGAATTCGGCGTCGCTCGGTGCTGATTGGCTTTGATTGCTATCCGTCAGCAGGTCGATTTTAGTCCGTACTTTCACTTGCGTTTCACGTGAAAATTCAAGCGTTGATGCCGAATCGGCCTCTGTGTTGAGGCACAGAACCAGGTTTGCTTGTCGGGCCGCCGCCACGCTGCGGCGCATGCCTTCCTGCTCGATGGCACCTGCGGCGCGGCGCAATCCTGCCGTGTCCGACACGATGACCGGCACGCCACCAAGATCGAGGCGGACCTCGATGACATCCCGCGTTGTCCCGGGCTCCGCCGATACGATTGCTGCGTCTCTTCGAGCCAGCGCGTTCAGCAAGCTCGATTTGCCGACATTGGGCGGACCGACCAGGGCCACGCGAAATCCATCGCGCAGAATTTCGCCGCGATGCCCGTCGTCGAAGTGAGCGCGGATTTCTGTTAGTAGAGGCTCGATGCGTTGCCGTGCCATCGTGAACGCTGATGCCGAAACATCGCCCTCGTCGGAAAAATCAATCGCCGCTTCGACCAGCCCGGCAATCTCGATCAACCGCTGACGCCAACCCTCGTAGAGTTTTGATAGCGCGCCACCTGCCTGCGCCAAAGCCTGCTGGCGCTGGGCCTCGGTTTCGGCATCGATCAGATCGGCCAGGCCCTCGACCTCAGCCAAATCGAGTTTTCCATTGTGGAACGCCCGGCGCGCGAATTCACCAGGCTCGGCAAGCCGGGTGTCCGGAATCTGCCCCAGCGCCGCCAGCACAGCGCGGATGACAGCCGGGCCGCCGTGCACCTGGAACTCAGCGACGTCTTCGCCGGTTTCGCTGCGCGGGGCGGCAAACCAAAACACAACCCCGCGATCCAGCGCTCGGCCGGACTCATGATCACGAATGGTGCGAAGGGCGATTTCGCGAGCTGGTGGAAGGGGCGGTGCCATAAGCTCCAGCGCCATCCGCGCATTCGGTCCCGACACACGAATGACGGCCACGCCTGCCCGTCCGGTTCCGCTGGAGAGAGCAAAGATCGTCGTGGCGAAATTGTTGGAAGCGTCCGTCATGCGCTTCGCGTACTCGTTGTCCGGCAGGCTTTCAACTCAAGCCCGCCAATAGCCTTGCCACCCCACCCAGCGAAGCGCACCTCATGACCGAAAACCGCCTTCAATTCGAAACCAGTCCTTACCTGCTGCAGCACAAGGACAACCCAGTGCACTGGTGGGCGTGGGGACCGGAAGCGCTGGCCGAAGCCAAGCGGACGGGCAAACCGATCCTTTTGTCGGTCGGCTACGCGGCGTGTCACTGGTGCCACGTCATGGCGCACGAGAGTTTCGAGGATGCCGCCACTGCCGAGGTCATGAACGGCCTTTACATCAACATCAAAGTTGATCGCGAGGAGCGCCCCGACATCGACGCGATTTACATGGGCGCGCTTCACCGGCTTGGCGAACAGGGCGGATGGCCGCTGACCATGTTTCTCGATTGCGATGCACGGCCGTTTTGGGGCGGCACGTATTTCCCGAAAGATGCCCGTTACGGCCGGCCAGCTTTCGTGACGGTACTCATGCGGATCGCCGAAGCCTTTCAGAACCAGCCCGAGAACGTCGCCAACAATGCCCAGCGCCTCGTCGATTCGCTGCGCCAGGAGCCGGATCGCAGTGGCCTCGCGATGCCGACCGAGCAGCAAATCCGTGACCTCGTGCGGCGCATTGCCAACGCTGTGGATCGCGAGCATGGAGGGCTGTCGGGTGCGCCGAAATTTCCGCAATGGAATGTCTTCTGGCTGCTGTGGCGCGGCGCAATTCGCTTCGATGATGCAGCTGCCAAGCAAGCGGTCCTGACGACCCTCACGCATATCTGTCAGGGTGGGATCTACGATCATCTCGGCGGTGGGTTCTCTCGCTACTCGGTCGACGATCGCTGGCTGGTGCCGCACTTTGAAAAGATGCTCTATGACAACGC
>FSSH01003102.1_pt1 | contig 40739 bp, 35 predicted proteins | sample 1166101 | NCBI WGS metagenome assembly FSSH01 (sample SAMEA32972668, study PRJEB13176) | freshwater metagenome | biome: Drinking water system; feature: Biomass in drinking water that filtered by 0.45 um membrane; material: drinking water | place: USA | collected 2012-12-20 | depth 0 m
CGTTTTCTGAGACGACCCCAAATAGATCCTGATCGTTCCAAGAAGTTAGGCTTTGATCGGGCATTCAAGATTTCAAGTCATTTTATCAACCGGCAATTCACGATGATTGCCTTTTGTTATCGATTTATCTGGAATTTCATTGTTTAGATTACTAGGTGCTTTAGCGGGTTTTTTCCTTCTCGGTTTTTGGGGTATTTTCCTGGGGTATTTTATCGGGAGCTTTATCGACCGGTTCAGAGCCTTTGGCCCGGGCGGAATGAATCCATTCAATGCCGCGCGGCGTCAATCGGTTTTCCTGGAAACTGTTTTTATTCTGATGGGCAAGCTGGCCAAAGCGGACGGCCGGGTATCCGAAACGGAAATATCGCATGTCGAGCAATTCATGCAAAAACTCCGCATGACGCGCGATCACCGGTTGAAAGCCATCACGCTGTTCAAGCAAGGCGCTTCATCCGATTACGATATTCAACCGCAACTCGATGAATTCCTTAAAACATGCGGTTATTCTCCCAACCTACGGCAAATGCTGCTGGTTTATCTCATCATCATGGGATTATCCGACGGGCATCTGAATTCCGCCGAAGAAGAACTGTTGCGCGCCATTGCCGGACGTTTGGGTTACCACCAAACCGCTTTCGATCAGTTGCTGGGTATGATCATCAATCAAGCGCACTTTGCCGGAGGGCAAAGTACATCGTCCAATGCGCTGGAAGATGCCTATAAGGCATTGGGTGTCAGCAAAGACAGCACGGATCAGGAAATCAAGCACGCTTACCGCAAATTGATGAGTCAATATCATCCGGATAAATTGATGGGGCAGGGCGTGCCGGAGGAAATGATCGCCGTTGCAACCGAGCAAGCCAAGGAAGTGCAGACGGCCTATGATCTGATCAAAAAGAACCGGGAACAAAATCGCGCTACCGCTTAACTGCGCACGTTATTAAACTCGCCATGAAACCGCTGCTGTATACATTCCGCCGTTGTCCCTTTGCGATTCGTGCCAGATTGGCGATCACAGTCAGTGGCGTTGAAGTTGACCAGCAGGAGGTCAGTCTGCGCGCCAAACCCAAAGAAATGCTGGAGTGTTCGCCGAAAGGCACCGTGCCGGTTCTAAAATTTGCCGATGGCAGCGTGCTTGAACAAAGTCTGGATATCATGCGATGGGCGCTTTCGATCCATGATCCTGAGCATTGGCTGGATGACAATCAGGCAGTTGCGGCTGAAATCGCAGCACTGATCAAGCAAAATGACGAAACGTTTAAACCGGCGCTCGACCTATATAAATACGCCGTGCGCTTTCCGCAACACTCCGAGGCTTATTACCGGGAACAAGCCGAGCCGTTTCTAGTGGAACTGGACACACGCCTGAGTAAAGATGATTATCTGTTAGGCGGCCGCTATACACTGGCCGATATGGCCATCTTTCCTTTCATCCGGCAGTTTTCCAATGTCAATCCGGATTGGTTTTATGCCTCTCGTTATCATCATCTGATTGCGTGGCTGGACCGGTTGATCGGTTCCGAATTATTTCAAAATGTCATGCAGAAAGAAGCTGAGTAACTCAAAGAAGACGTTCTGGAAAATAAAAGCTAACTTTTAAACTTATGAATAAAAAAAGACCAATATTAAAAAATAATATTGGTCGAATCTTGGTTTATATAACTCAGCCCCAAGCTCTACGCGAATAGTATTTTTTATCTTTAAAAGCGCTGCTAACCGCAGCTATTACCAGATACCCCGTAAATAACAGTATCCCGGTATTCATCCCTTCAAATACAATCAAACTGACTGAAGCTACAACACATATCAAAGCCAAACTTAGGGCAATCGCTGTGTTATGACTGACATCATTCTTACTCATTTTGAGTACTCCAAAAAAATTAATAATAAAGCTTCTGAATTTATTCGGAGTCCAAGTCTAGCTAAAAGTTCACAATATATTCACAAATTATTCACATAAAATTTACAAATTCTCATCAATTAATTTTATGGATTCTTTTTTTTAAGAAAAATAGCGTCAAGTGTAGAATCCAGCAAAAGCCAATAAAGATCGAGCATAGCGGGTTACAAAACGAGGTACAGGTAAGGGTTTAAACTACGCCCCTGAGACTAGAACCATCAACCTCAAATTCTTGTAAAAACTGTGTGAGTGCTTCTGCATTGACAACGAAAACAGTGCTTTCTTTTGCACGAGATATTTCTGAATGACTGCCTATAGCATGATGCCCGGAAACTTTATGATGCGACACTAACTGCTTTCTAAACCGCAAATAGGGAACATCTCTGAAACTAGCATCTTGAATTTTTCCGTCTGAAATAGATATTCTGGTTGGATCAACTAGGCAAACTTTTAGCTTCGCTGTTGTTACGATTACACCAAAATACATGCGAAGCTGTTCCCTATCACTTATATGAAGTTCCTTTTCTTCATTTGCAAACCCTTCAACTGAAGAAATAATATCAGCGCAAATCCTTTCTAGCATTGGCTTGCTTTTTGGGTCCTGACCGTCGACAACGCAATATTGTGATTGAGGCGTTGTTGGTTCTAGAGTAAGTTCTTTAAATCCAAAATACGTGAATCTGCCATTTAAGTAACGTAGCAGCCAAGACTTTGCATGTCGCCTTTGCAATTGTGTTTGGTCTTCTATCAGGAAAATCCAAGATGTTTCTAAGACTCTTTTTGATTCAACGATTAATACTGAAGTGTGGTAGTGATTTTCAAGGACTAAATCTATAAACCCAGAGCAACCATCTGAAGAATTTTTCCATGAGTGTTCAGAAAAAATTACTTTCCATCCGTGTGATCTATGGGTTTCATTAATAAGGTGTTCCAATCCGATTTGTAATGGAAAGCCTGATCTGTTTACGATTTCAGATAGTTTCTCGTCATTCATGGGTTATCGCGGCTGAGGTAATATAGGCGGCATTTCATCCAAAGATCTTGTATGTGATGTCATAAAATTAATTACCATCAAAATTAAGAAATTAAAAAAGTAATTTAATCACAAAATGTGAGTTATTGCTTGAAGCATCTTCTATACTCAATCATCTGATTTGCCAGCAAATTCGCTGGCTTGCATTGTCACTCAACTAATATTCCAATGAAAAAACTCTCCCTTGAAGTCATCGCCAAGCGGCTCGCCCATCTTCCTAATCCAACGTATGCGGAAGACTTGCCGGTTAATCTTCGTCGCGAGGAGATCAAGCAGGCTATTGAGAACCATCAAGTCGTGATCATTTGCGGTGAAACCGGGTCGGGTAAAACTACACAAATTCCTAAGATCTGTCTGGAACTCAAGCGCGGGGTGCATGGCTTGATCGGGCATACGCAGCCGCGGCGGATTGCGGCGCGGACGGTGGCGGCGCGGATTGCGGCGGAGTTGAACAGTCCGCTGGGGCAGGCGGTCGGTTACAAGGTGCGCTTTTCCGACAAGATCGGCGCGGACAGTTATATCAAGTTGATGACCGACGGTATTCTGCTCGCCGAAACACAGGGCGATCCGCTGTTGCAGGCTTACGATACGCTGATCATCGACGAGGCGCACGAGCGCAGTTTGAATATCGATTTTTTGCTCGGCTACCTCAAGCAATTGCTACCCAAGCGGCCGGATTTAAAAGTGATCGTGACGTCGGCGACCATCGACGCACAGCGCTTTTCCCGCCATTTTAGTGCTGCGCCGGTGATCGAGGTGAGCGGGCGGTTGTATCCGGTGGAGATCCATTACCGTTCACCGCTGGCCGATGAGGACGACGATAGCGACGGCGATGTGCAGCGAGCCATCATTCATGCCGCCGATGAATTGATGGCGCTGGGTTCGGGCGATATTCTGGTGTTTTTGCCGGGTGAGCGCGAGATCCGCGAAACCGCCGAAACCTTGCGCAAGCATTCGTTTCACCGTTTTCATTCGAGTATCGAAATTTTGCCGCTGTTTGCCCGTTTGTCGGTCGCCGAGCAGGAGCGGGTATTTCAACCGGACGGTGCGCGCCGTATCGTGCTGGCGACCAACGTGGCGGAAACGTCGTTGACTGTGCCGGGAATTCATTATGTGATCGATACCGGCCTGGCGCGGATCAACCGCTACAGTTACCGCAACAAGGTCGAGCAATTGCTGGTGGAAAAAATTTCGCGCGCGTCGGCGAATCAGCGGGCGGGGCGTTGCGGACGGGTGGCGGACGGGGTGTGTATCCGTCTCTATTCCGAGCAGGATTTTCAGGGCAGACCGGAGTTTACCGATCCGGAAATTTTGCGCTCTTCCCTGGCGGCGGTGATTTTGCGCATGAAGTCGCTAAAAATCGGCGATGTGGAAGATTTTCCGTTTCTGGAGCCGCCGTCGCCCCGGATGATCGCCGACGGTTATCAGCTATTGGCGGAACTGGGCGCAGTCGACGACAACCGGCAGTTGACCGAGATCGGCTGGCGGCTGGCGAAATTTCCCATCGATCCGCGCATCGCCCGCATGATTCTGGCGGCGAAACAGGAAAATTGTCTGCACGAAATCCTGATCATCGCATCGGCATTGAGCGTGCAAGATCCACGCGACCGGCCGTTTGAACACCAGGCCGCTGCCGACCAGGCGCACCGGCGTTTTCAGGATGAACGCTCGGATTTTTTGATGTATTTAAAGCTGTGGGATTTCTTTGACGATCTGCTGAAGCACAAAAAATCCGATAAGAAACTGATGGCGCAATGCCGTGAGCATTTTTTGTCGTACCGGCGGCTGCGCGAATGGCGCGAGATTCACGGGCAATTGCACGTGCTGATGACGGAACTGGGTTTCAAACCGAATGAAATTCCGGCGGGGTACGACGAGATTCATCGCGCGCTGCTGCCCGGTTTGCTCGGTAACATCGGCTTTAAAGCCGAAAATGAAGGGGAATATCTTGGCGCGCGGGGCATCAAGTTTGCGATTTTTCCCGGTTCGGTGCTGAAAAAAGGCAAAGCCAAATGGGTGGTGGCGGCGGAATTGGTGGAAACCAGCAAACTCTACGCCCGTTGCGCGGCCAGAATCGAGCCGCAGTGGCTGGAGCGGATCGCCGGGAATTTATGCAAACGGCATTATTTCGATCCGCATTGGGAAAAGAAGCAGGCGCAGGTGATGGCTTATGAACGCGTCACGTTGTACGGTTTGATCGTCGTTGCGAAACGGCCGGTTCATTACGGCTCGATCAACCCCAAGGAATCGCGCGAGATTTTCATCCGCGCAGCGCTGGTGGCAGGGGAGTATGTGACGCAAGCGCCATTCTTTGTTCACAACCAAGCGTTGATTCATGAGATCGAAGAGCTGGAGCATAAAGCGCGGCGGCAGGATGTATTGGTCGATGAACACGCGATTTTCGCTTTTTACGATGCCATTGTTCCGCAAAACGTCACCAATGGCGCAGGATTTGAGAAGTGGCGTAAGCTGACTGAACAGCAAGAACCACACTTATTGTATTTGCAGCGTGAATTGTTGATGCGCCATCAAGCCGATCACATCACCGAAGTGCAATTCCCGGAAACGATGACGCTGCCAGATGGCAGTATTTTGCCGCTCACTTACCGTTTCGATCCCGGCCATATGCTCGACGGCGTGACCGTTTCCGTGCCGTTGCCGTTGCTGAATCGCTTGGATGCCAAGCAATTAGATTATCTGGTTCCCGGTCTGATCCGGGAAAAAATCACCTGGTATTTGAAAGCGCTACCGAAGCAGATCCGCCGTATTCTGGTGCCACTGCCGGAATCGGTGACCGGATTCCTAGATAGTCAAACCCATGCCTGGCAGCACGTTTCCTTGCAGGAAACATTAGAGAAATTCATTCAAAAGAAAACCACACTATCGGTTCCGGCAGAAACCTGGCAAGCCCATGAGATACCCGCGCATTTGTTGATGAATATTCGTGTGCTGGATGATGCTGGGCAAGAGATGGCGATGAGCCGCAATCTCGCCGATCTACAATCGCAGCTGGGTAAAGCCGCACAAATGACTTTTGTGAAGCGCGATGCCGGGAGCGATGCCATCGGCATCGAACGCGATGCTATCACGCAATGGGATTTCGGCGATTTGCCGGTGGAAGTGCCATTTAAAAGAAATGGGCAATCATTGACCGGTTATCCGGCGTTGATCGATCAAACGGAAAGCGCCGCGATCCGGCTATTCGATACGCAACAGGCGGCGGACAGCGCGATGCGCTTGGGTGTCAGACTGCTATTGTGTTTGGCACTGAAAGACCAACTCAAGCAGATCGAAAAGAATTTACCGGGATTAAAGCAAGCCAGCGTGCAACTGGTAACCCGGATCAATCCAGGCGATCTAAAGCAGGACATGCTCGATGCCATCGTCAATCGCGCGTTGCTGCACGACGATCCGCTGCCGCGCACGGAAGTAGAGTTTACCGCCCAATGTCAACGCGGCAAAAGCCGCCTGTCGGAAGTTACCGCAGCGCTTACCCGTTTGTTGCAACAAATTGGCGTTGAATATCAGGTCGTGCTCGGACGATTAACATCGGCGCGAAACTCCCGCGTCAAGTCCGAGTTGGATGAGCAGCTTGAAATGCTGATTTACCCCGGCTTTCTCAGTAAAACTGAGTGGCAGCGCTTGCAGCAATTTCCGCGTTATTTGAAAGGAATGGCGTTGCGCCTGGAAAAATTACCGGCCAATCCCGAGCGCGATGAGCGCAACAGCGCCGAAATCGCGCCATTCTGGAAGCAATGCTTGCAACAGCAGGAAAAGCACCGGAAAGCCGGATTGCAGGATCACCGGCTCGATGAATTCCGCTGGCAGATTGAGGAATTACGTATTTCGCTGTTTGCGCAGGAATTGAAAACGCCGTTTCCGGTGTCCGTTAAACGGTTGCAGAAGTTATGGGAGAGTCTGCAAGCATAATCTGCGAAAAGAGGTGAAGGGCAGCTCCGAAGCTACCTAAAATTAATTTTCTAAAGAATCGCTGGCCGTTGCCCTGTCGAACAATTGGTAAATAGGGTAGCGCTGCAGGCGTGTTTTAACGTTTTTTGTGTGACAACGTCAGAGAAAATAACTTGGAAATTAATTGCTAAGGTTGTTATTGAGAATTTTGAATGTTACGAAAGATGAAATAAAAAACGGGAGCCGAGGCTCCCGTTTGAACTATTTATTGTGAGTATTTTAGTTGAAATCTGAATCATTTTTACGGCGGCGTGCCATAAAACCGATCATACCCAGGCCAGCCAGCAGCATGGCATAGGTTTCGGGTTCGGGTACGGCTGAAACGCCTTCAACAGTGATATTATTTAATCCCCAGCCTTCATCGCCAAGACCTTGATCTGCACCGGCATAATCGAATGTCAGCACGTGGTTTCCGGCAGCGAAAGTGACAGGAATGGATACATTCAATAAGCCGCCATTAAAGAAACCAAAATTGACCGCAGAGTAGGTTGCGCCGTTCGGATTGGCAAATATGATATCCGCGCCACCACCGCCGAGATTAAAAGTGCCTTGAAACAGCAAATCGCTATCGCTATATAAGCTGAACGTATCGGTACAGCAACTTGAACCATCCAGACTCAAATACCCTTGGATCTCGAAAGAAATATTACCCGCGCCACTGCCCGACGCAAAGCTACGCGTAATACTGCTCGGACTGGAAAGAATGCCGGTCGGAGTCAGATCTTGATAGAGCACGGATGCTGCATGGGCTGATTGCAGCGGTGCCAATCCGGTCAAAGTGATAGTTGCAATAGCAATGAAATGAGCAGGTGAAAGATTTTTTATCATAATAGTCTCCATTTTTGTGTGTATAAGCAGCCAAATCTCTTTCCAATCAGTATTAAGCAAACTGGTTTCCGGATAAGTTTTATTAGAATTGTCGTATAGCATCCGCATTGTCGTTTCTTGCTGTCAGATTGAACTTTGACTATTTAATCGAAATTGCACAGTGAGATTATATAATTCACTGATTTGTCGACTATAGCCTACTGACTGTAATTGATTCCATAGTCCATTGCTCCTGTTTTACTACCAGGTAATTAACGCTTTGTACTAGTGCAATCGCGCTAATGGCTAAGCGCCTGCTAGCTTTCAGCCGCGTGTGGTTTTAGGGATGTTGTAAATCCGGATAAAAACTGTGCGTAATTCGCTCGATATAGGCCAAAAGATTTTCTTTTATTAATGCATGTTCCTTTAGCGGAGATTCAATAGGGCAACCGCTGATATTGATCAGCAGTCCGAAAGCCGATGCATCCAGCGTGGTGGGGCGATCACCCAGGAAATAGGGTTTGTGGCCAAGATAGGCCGACAGGGCATCGATATCCTGCTTGCCTAATGCGAATATTTCTTCCGCTTGATGTCTGCCCATGCCATGCCCATAAATTTGCTGTTGAATTTTTTTACGAGTGTGACTTGCGGCAACATCCCGGACGATGGGCGGTAATGCGCCAAAGATGGCTTGCTTGTTCACTTGCCAATTCTCGTCGGTAAATTGCCAGCGGGAATACAGCGCAACCCAGAATAAATGCTCTTCCAGCAAACGCTGCAAAGCGATCGATATGGCTAATTCCTCCGGGGTTAATCCGCTATCCAGATCGTGATAAGTTGATTTCAGATATTCGATGATGAAACGCGAGTCGCCGAGCGTTTTGCCATTGTCGCTGATATAAGGCAATTTTCCTTTCGGCGCACGTAGCGGTAATGCGGGTTTGATCTCATACGCGATACCGGCCATGCGTAAGTAAGTTTCAATCTTGCAGCAAAAAGGGCTCAAATTCGGAATGCCCCAGGTACGTTCAAATTGATGCAGTTTTAACATATTGATCATCCTTATAGTATTTGTTTATTACTTGCATGTTGCAAGTTACTCTACCCCATAAACTTGTTAATTGCAAGTGAGTGCAGTACATTATCGCTATTGATAGTTTTCGCGATGGAGTGCGGTGATTGATGCCGGATGATTTAAATAAAACAAGCTTTGAGCGATCATGCTGCCCGGTTGCTTGCGCGCTTGATATTCTGGGAGATAAGTGGACGCTGCTGATAGTTCGGGATCTGCTGTTAGGGAAAAAGCGCTATCAAGAATTTCTTGCGTCGCCGGAACAAATCGCCACAAATATACTCGCTGACCGGTTAAAGAAACTGGATACTGCCGGAATTATTGCGCAGCATGCGTATCAGCAGAAGCCGGTGCGGTATGAGTACGCATTAACACAAAAAGGGGAAGATCTGCGGCCGGTGCTAGAAGCTTTAGTCAAATGGGGGAAGGCGTATTATCCCGGGACTATGGTTTTTTAATCCCATAAACCGAATGCAGCCACGGTTGAGAATCGCGATACCGGAATTTAGGACATTACTGTTACTGAGCCAGACTCCCCGCCGATTAAAGCGGGGAGTTAGATACGAAGAAATTAAGTATGGTGCTATGTCTTTTCTTCAGGATTTAAAGTGTGTGTTGCGGCGATTTTGCTTTCCAGAATCTGCAGCCGGGACTCCAATCTCGCAACCAATATTTTGGTTTCGGATGATTCGGCTGGAATTTGCGGCTTAGCGGCCAAAGCATGGCTTTCCAAAGCTTCTACCCGAGTTTCCAGCAGTTCGGGCAGGTTCTCCGTTTCGGGTCCGGCCAGATGGGTGAATTCGACACTGTCTTCGTACGGTTCGCGTGTGGTTCCGGTTGCTTTAATGATTGCACCGGCAAGCAGTCCGCCAGTAATTGCGATGACCAGTGTGATGACGATACCATTGAATTGTGCGATGGCGACATCCGGCACGACCAGGAAAGCACTCAATCCGCCCAGTAACCCTGGCATGCCGTGCAGGTTGTGCACACCGCAGGTATCGACCAGTTTAAAGCGGGATTCGAGCTTGGGTTGCAGAAAAACATAGCCCAAAACGGAGACGATACCGGCTAGCAAACCGATGCCGAAAGCTCCGGTAGGCGAGACGATATTACACACCGAGCCGATGGCAACACCACCCGCCAGCGCGGCATTCGCCATGTCCACCATGGATGTTTTACCGCCGTGCAGTTTGCTGCTGAGGAAATAGGTGGCAATGGTTGCACCACACAGTGCCAGCAATGTATTGGCTACGGTTTGCGGCATGTTTTCCAGCGGCACTAACGCGGTGGCAAAACTCGGCCAGAATAACCAAAGTACCATGGAGCCGAGCATCGCAAAACGATCCGATGTGTGATCCGATTCAATCGGTTGGCTGCGCTGATAGGCAGTGGTCAGTACCAGCGACATACTCAATCCGAAATAAGCGCCGAATGCATGAATCACAATCGAGCCGGCGGAATCCTGAAAGCCGGTGGTATAGCCGATGGCATCGTCAAGCACCAGCCATTCGTTGATTAAATAGAGCGGGACAACCAATAAAGCTAGCAAGGCGTATTGAAAAACGCGCAAACGTCCCAGTACCGCGCCCATTGCAATCAAAGCGGTGGCAACCGATAACTCCGCATACAGGAGTGCATCGAGCGAATGTGGTGAAAGTTGATGGCCGAAAATACCATTGGCGCGGAATAATATATATAAAGGCAAGCCAACGGCGACAACCAAATATGTGCCCGTTACTGCACCGAATCCGTAGCGGCGTACAAAAACCATTAAAAAGCCGAAACCGATCAACAGCATGGCAAGAATATGGATGATGTAATTATATTGTGCGACTGTGCGCGCTTCACTTAAGGCTGGCGCTGCTTCTGCGCTGACCCAACTACTGAAACTGAGGAGAAACAGACTTATTGCGCCCGGCAATATCAAGCTAAAGCTTTTTTTCATGTGATTCTTCCTTATTCTAGTGATTTCTCGGGTTAATCCTCGACGAGATCCAGAGGAGGGGTGATATATGACATATCCCCACACAGAGTGTGAGCTTTAATTACCCTAAAAACAATAGGGGGAAATAAATTTTTGATTCCTAATGGATATGAATTGATGAACGAAGGAAGGACAACAGTGTCCGGGAGGAAATACTAAATTCTGACAGCTAAAATTTATTTTCTATCAGCGGAAAATGCTTCGATGCATGCCTGCTTTCAGCGCTTGAATGGCATCTTCGGTGGTGCTGACAATTTGTTGATGAGGACAGAAGATATTTTTGGAGAGTTCGCGTTGTGCATAAAATTGACGGACATAATCCAGTTTTTGCCATTCCGATACCCGGGGTTTCGCCCAGGTCTTATCATCGCGCCCGAGCGCATAGAGTTTTCTTTCCGAGGTGGCGCAGCGGATGCCTTCGTAGCTGACATTCATGGCGCCCGCCGACGATTTAACTACCAACGTGAAGCGGATAACCTCATCCTGGCCGATTCTGATGGAGGTGGTGTCAACCAGGTATTGATTGCTGGTTACCGCGCCGGCATCAAAAGCCAGCAGATCCTTTGTCTCCGGGTAAGCAGGAAGCTGTGTTATTTGCTCAACCCAGGGCTTGTCGCTTTCAAATTCATCCTTGAACGGCGGCTTGGCGCAGGCAAGCAAAAACAAAACACCAATCAATGGAATAAGCGTTCGTTTCATGCGATGGTTAAATCATTGAGCAACGAAGCGCGAACATCGGCAGCAACGGCATCGACTGTGGCCTGATAAGCTGGATGATCGACACCCATGCTTATTGCTGCACCTTGCTGAAGTGCTTGAATCATTTCCGGAGTCAGTTCAAAACGCAAAAAATGCACGGATGATGTCTTTTCGCTGTTTTCCCGTTCCAGATCTTCATCCGCGATGGCGAAAACCGGCGCATGTCCGGCAATCTTTACCCACACCTTGTCTTCGACGCCGATCAAGGCTGCCAGTTTTTCAGCTCGCACGGCAGGATCGGGATATTCGATCATCATCGTCGCTTTCCAGTTATCTCCGTCCGGAATCAACGGGGTATACGTTTCAAGTTCATGCACGATTTCCGTTTCCTGGAAAATACGCTCGACGTGCAGCATCTCCTGGATTTGATAGCGAATGGTCAAAGTATCTTCAAAAATCAGCGTGATATTTTCCCCCAAGGGGACTTTACGTGTTTTCTTGTGCGCCATCACTTGTACGCGGAAATCTTTGCGGATTTTGGCGTAAGCTTCCAGCGTCAAGAGGTTCTCGCGGGTGAGTGTGGTCGTCATTTGTTTTTCACCTGATGAAGAGGGTTGGCTATTTGGTTGATCGTCGCTGATCGCTGGTTTAAGAATGCTGTCAGGATCATAAGCTAGACGAAGTAACGTGAGTGGATGCAATTTCTGTGCTTTGCTTTCACCCATGCCTTGCTCAATATGGCGCGCGGCAATCGCGCAATCCGAGCTGATATAATCCGGATTTGAAGCGGCCATTTGTTTGAAAACCGGACGGCCGATTTTCATCGAATCGGCAAAGTGCTCGCTTTTCACACCCCAGGTACCGTCATGCCCCGAACAGCGTTCCACGGTGTTGACGGTGGTATCCGGAATGAGTTGCAGGATATCTCGAGTCTTTTTCCCGAAATTTTGTACGCGCTGGTGGCAAGGAATATGGTAAGCCACGTTGCCCAGCGGTTTCTTAAAATCCGTCCTAAGCAAATTATCCTGATTTCTCAAAGCCAAGTATTCGAACGGATCAAACATGGCGGCAGCGACTGCTTGCACGGCTGCGTCATGCGGAAACATGAGCGGTAATTCCTGTTTGTACATCAACGTGCAGGAAGGCACGGCCGAGAGAATGGCATAACCATCTTGCGCCAGCTTTAACAAATGAGGAATATTCTCATTTTTGAGTTTTTCCACGGCATCCAAGTCACCCAGTTCCAGCTTCGGCATGCCGCAACAGGCTTCTTTTTCCACTAAACGCGCTGGAATTTCATTATGTTCCAGTATTCTTAGTAAATCGTGACCGATACCGGGTTCGTTATAGTTGATGTAGCAAGTGGCGTAAATGGCCACTTTCCCGGGCGTGCGCGCACCGTCTTTAACGGGGAAAGTATCGTTTGGTTTCGCGTTCGCGCGAAATTTGTCCGCCGTATATTCCGGCAATTTACGGTCGGCATGAATGCCCAGCGTGCTATCCATGATTTTGCGCACAGCCGGTGTGTTATTCATGGCATTGACGGCTTGCACCACCACGGGAATCGTCGCCAGTTTGCCCATTAAATCCGTGCTGGAGAGCAATTCGTCGCGAAAACCGGCGCCTTGTTTTTTATATTTGACCGCTTTGGCGCGCAGCATCAGATGTGGAAAATCAATGTTCCATTCATGCGGCGGCACATAAGGGCATTTGGTCATGAAACACATGTCGCACAGATAACAGCGATCGACAACTTCCCAAAACTGTTGTTTATTAACGCTATCCAATTCCCCGCTCGTGCTTTCGTCAATCAGGTCGAACAAACTCGGAAATGCCGTGCAAAGATTGACACAGCGGCGGCAGCCGTGGCAAATATCGAAAACACGCTCCATTTCCTGATTTAAACTGGTTTCATTATAGAAATCGATATTCTTCCAGTCGATAGGATGACGTTTCGGTGCTTCGAGACTGCCTTCACGAGTAGCCATAGCGGGATATCAGCGTATACAAAGTTTTAGTTCAGACTTGCGGCTGCGGGGTTGGCCGGATAACCGGAAAACCCCGCAGAAATTTTGGAATCAGCGCAATAATCGCGGCGCGATAAAATTAATCGGCCAGACTATCCAGTGCGCGCTGGAAACGGTTAGCGTGAGAGCGTTCCGCTTTAGCGAGCGTTTCAAACCAATCGGCGATTTCGTCAAAGCCTTCGTCGCGCGCGGTTTTTGCCATGCCGGGATACATATCGGTGTATTCGTGCGTTTCACCGGCGATGGCGGTTTTCAGGTTGTCGCGGGAAGAGCCGAAGGGCAACCCGGTAGCCGGGTCGCCACAACTTTCCAGATGTTCCAGGTGGCCATGCGCATGACCGGTTTCGCCTTCGGCGGTAGAACGGAAAACCGCAGCCACATCGTTTTGTCCTTCCACGTCAGCTTTTGCTGCGAAGTATAAATACCGGCGATTGGCTTGAGATTCACCGGCGAAAGCGGCTTTCAGATTTCCTTCGGTTTTTGATCCTTTCAATTCCATCATGCTCTCCTTTTTAGATTGATGAATTTTTATAGTTCATAGAGATGAAAAAAATGTATTTTCGTGTCGCGTAAAACTGAGACTGGCTGAGAAACGGGGACGTAAAGTGATGGTTGTGCATCTTGCCAACGTTTCCTTCAGCTTAATCAGCGCATGGCGAGTGCGTAAAAATACAAAATCCAATCCGTGCGTGGAGACTATCGAAGGGCTTATGGATTGTCAACTATCTACGATGGGGAGAGTGAGAAACAGTGCAATTCCGCCGTGGATGGAGAAAAGATTTGCAGTGTGAATTCTTGTAGAATAAGTATTCCGGTAACTCAGAATGTATTGCCGCCGTTTGAGCCCGGTTCTGTGCGTTTTATGTTTTCTTTCTTTGAGTTGGCTTCCTGAGTTTAATTACTGCATCGATTTACGCACGCTATGCCATCACTTCCTTACTGGCGCTTGTCCGGTTTTTATTTTTTTTACTTTGCTTTTATTGGCGCATTCTCGCCATATTGGAGCTTGTATTTGCAGTCGCTGTCGTTTAATGCATTGCAGATTGGTGTGCTGATGTCATTGCTGCTGGTTGCGCGGATTTTTTCGCCGGCAGTTTGGGGATGGCTGGCGGATCATACCGGTAAGCGCGTGCGCGTCGTTCAGGTGGCAGCGGTCAGCGGTTGTTTGAGTTTTTGCGGCTTCTTTGCGGGCGAATCCTTTGCCTGGATATTTTTTGTCATGCTGCTGATGAGTTTCTTTTGGAGTGCTTCGCTGCCATTGATGGAAGCCATTACGCTGTCTCATTTGGAAAATTATACCGACAAGTATGGGCGAATCCGTTCCTGGGGGTCGGTGGGGTTCGTTTTGGCGGTGGTCGGTATCGGTTATTTGCTCGAAAATGTGGAGATTGTCTGGTTACTCTGGGCTGTGCTGGGACTCAAGCTGGGGATCGTGATTTTTTCTTATCACATTCCTGAAAAAGAAATCATGCGTCATGCCGCCGGACTGCATTCGGTCCGGCAGATTTGCCTGCGTCCGGAAGTCATGGCGTTTTTGCTTTCCAGCTTGCTGATGTTGTTCGCGCATGGCGCTTACTATACGTTTTTCTCCATTTATCTGGTGGAACATGGGTATGAGAAAGGATTTGTCGGGTGGTTATGGGCGACCGGGGTGATTTGCGAGATTGGTATTTTCTTCATCATGCCTTGGTTGATGCGGTATTTTCGTTTAAAAGCCATTCTGATTTTTAGCTTCGCCTGCGCCATGCTTCGTTTTGTGCTGCTGGGAGAATACGTCGAATGGCCAATTGTTATTGTTTTCGCGCAAATTCTGCATGCGGCGACTTATGGCACGCATCATATTGCCGCCATGATGGTTGTTCATCAATTCTTTCAGGGGCGGCATCAAGCGAAAGGGCAAGCGATCTATACCAGTACGGCGTATGGCGTGGGCGGTGCATTGGGCGCGGTATTTAGCGGTTATACCTGGGATTGGCTGGGCGCGGAGATTACTTTTTTCATCAGCGCGGCGGCGGCATCCGGCGGTTTAATCCTAATCGCCTGGAAAATGAAATCATTCAATCAGTAATGCAAGCGCGTGTTTGGTTTGTTGAATCTGTAAACTTTATGGGATAATCGCGCGTTAACGATTTTTAAATTTTACCCGGCCCGATGCAAACGCTATACGACAAACTTTGGAATCAACATGTGGTGCATACTGAATCGGACGATCCGAACAGTATGGCATTGATCTATATTGACCGTCACCTGGTGCATGAAGTAACCAGTCCGCAAGCATTTGAAAGCTTGAAACTGGCGGGAAGAAAACCCTGGCGTCTTAATTCCATTCTTGCTGTCGCGGATCATAATGTGCCGACCACGGATCGCAGCCACGGCATTCATGACCCCATCTCGCGCTTGCAAGTCGATACGCTGGATCAAAATTGCGATGAACTGGGCATTACCGAATTCAAGATGAATGACTTGCGTCAAGGCATCGTCCATGTCATCGGTCCGGAACAGGGCGCGACATTACCCGGGATGACGGTGGTTTGCGGTGACTCGCATACCAGCACGCATGGTGCATTCGGTTGCTTGGCGTTCGGTATCGGTACATCGGAAGTTGAACATGTGCTGGCGACACAGTGTTTGCTGATGAAAAAGTCAAAAGCCATGCGTATCGCCGTGGAAGGTCAATTGGGATTTGGCGTTACTGCCAAAGATATCGCTTTGGCCATTATCGGTGAAATCGGCACCGCAGGTGGTACCGGCTACGCGATTGAATTCATGGGCAGTGCTATTCATACGTTATCGATGGAAGGGCGCATGACGCTGTGTAATATGGCCATTGAAGCCGGTGCACGCGCCGGGATGGTCGCGGTTGACGATACCACGATTAATTACATTAAAGGACGGCCTTTTGCGCCGCAGGGCGAGATGTGGGATAGCGCGGCTGCTTATTGGCGCACACTCTTCAGCGACGAGGGCGCGGTTTTTGACCGTACCGTGACTTTGGATGCCGCGCGGATTAAACCGCAAGTAACGTGGGGGACTTCGCCTGAAATGGTGACAACGATTGACGGTGCTGTGCCTGATCCTGCGTTGATTAGTGATGAAGTCAAACGCCACGATATGCAGCAAGCGCTGAACTACATGGGATTGCCAGCCAATTTGCCCATTACGCAGATTACACTCGATAAAATTTTCATCGGCTCGTGCACGAATTCGCGCATTGAAGATTTGCGTGCGGCGGCGCATATCGTCAAAGGAAAACACATTGCCGCCAATATTAAACAGGCGCTGGTCGTTCCAGGCTCCGGCTTGGTCAAGAAACAAGCCGAACAAGAAGGATTGGATAAAGTTTTTGTCGCGGCTGGATTTGAATGGCGTGAACCCGGCTGTTCCATGTGTTTGGCGATGAACGATGACCGGCTGACCGCAGGTGAACGGTGCGCCTCCACTTCCAACCGGAATTTTGAAGGCCGGCAAGGCTCTGGCGGCAGAACGCACTTGGTCAGCCCTATGATGGCTGCGGCCGCCGCAATTGCCGGGCATTTTGTCGACGTGCGCGAATTCAATCAATAGATTACGGGTTGCAGTAACTACTCATACATATCAATGGAAAAATTTCATACTTTTACCGGCTTGGTGGCACCATTGGATCGTGCCAATGTCGATACCGATGCCATCATACCGAAGCAATTTCTTAAATCGATCAAACGCTCCGGTTTTGGTCAAAACTTGTTTGATGAATGGCGTTATCTCGATCACGGAGAACCAGGAATGGACGCGGCGCAGCGCCAGCCGAATCCCGAGTTTGTGCTGAATCAAGCACGCTATCAAGGGGCTCAGATACTGCTGGCGCGTGCGAATTTTGGTTGCGGATCGAGCCGCGAACACGCGCCTTGGTCGCTTCAGGATTATGGTTTTCGCGTCATCATCGCACCCAGTTTTGCCGATATCTTTTTTAACAACTGTTTTAAGATTGGCTTGCTGCCGGTTGTGCTTGATGCAGTGCAAATGGATCGTTTGTTTGAAGAAGTCAAAGCAACAGATGGGTATCGCTTAACGGTAGATCTTCAGAAACAAACGGTGATCACATCGCAGAACACAGAATTTAAATTTGAAGTTGATGCTTTTCGTAAACACTGCTTGCTCAATGGGTTGGATGAAATTGGCCTCACCTTGCAGCAGGCTGAGAAAATTAAACAATTTGAACAAAAACGGCGTAATGAACAGCCTTGGTTGTTTGTATAAAGATCACCACTAAAAATAAAATATGATGAAAATTGCTGTTTTAGCAGGCGATGGAATTGGACCTGAAATCATCGCACAAGCCGTACGTGTACTGGATGCTTTAAAAACGGATGGCTTGGCTATCGAGTTGGAATATGGCTTGATCGGCGGCTGCGCGGTTGATACGACGGGAGAACCTTATCCGGCCGCGACGCATCGATTGGCCAGTCAAGCGGATGCTGTGTTACTCGGTGCAGTCGGCGGGCCGAAATACGATGCGCTACCGCGGCATCAACGCCCGGAAAGAGGGTTGCTCGCCATTCGGAAAGAATTGAATTTATTTGCTAATCTGCGCCCGGCGATACTCTATCCCGAATTGGCCAATGCTTCCAGTTTGAAGTATGACGTGGTTGCGGGTCTCGATATCATGATCGTGCGCGAATTGACGGGAGATATTTATTTCGGCGAACCGCGCGGAATTGAGACGCGAGACGGACAACGTGTCGGATTTAACACAATGATTTACAGTGAATCCGAAATACGGCGCATTGCGCACGTTGCTTTTCAAGCGGCGGCTAAACGGCAGGGAAAATTGTGCTCCGTGGATAAAATGAACGTGCTGGAATGCACGCAATTATGGCGCGACGTGGTTATCGAAGTAGCAAAAGAATATCCGCAAGTCACGCTGTCACATATGCTGGTCGATAATGCCGCGATGCAGCTGGTGCGCAATCCAAAACAATTCGATGTCATCGTTACCGGAAACATGTTCGGCGATATATTGTCCGATGAAGCTTCGATGCTAACGGGATCGATCGGGATGTTGCCTTCCGCTTCGCTGGATGAAAATAACAAAGGCTTGTACGAACCGATTCATGGTTCGGCACCGGATATTGCCGGAAAGGATCTGGCGAATCCGTTGGCGACGATACTGTCGGCGGCCATGATGTTGCGCTACACATTTAACCGGGAGGAAGCCGCGCAGCGCATCGAGAATGCCGTCAAAAAAGTTTTGGCTGCGGGCTATCGTACAAGAGATATCGATGAGTCTGGAATGAAAACGGTTGGCACTAAGGCGATGGGTGACGCGGTGCTGTCGGCGATGTAAAAGCGCCTTGGTAGCAGATTAATGTACGAATGATTGAATTGGCGGTGTATTGGCGCATTACTCATTGGTTATTAATTTGTAATGTAAGCTAATATTTATGAAGTGTTTTTATTTGATTAACCGGTTGTCAATTTTAAGGTAAGAGAAAAGCAATGAAACAAGTGGGTTTTGTTGGTTGGCGTGGCATGGTGGGTTCCGTCTTGATGCAAAGAATGCGGGAAGAAGAAGATTTTTCTCTGATTGATCCTGTTTTTTTCACGACCTCGCAAAGAGGTGGCACAGGTCCTGAAATTGGCAAGGAAACATCGCTATTAAAAGATGCTTTTGATCTTGATCAACTGAGCGCAATGGATATCATCATTTCCTGCCAGGGTGGAGATTACACCAACCAGGTTTTCAAACAATTACGCCAATCCGGCTGGCAAGGTTATTGGATCGATGCAGCATCCGCATTGCGCATGGAAAAAGATGCCGTGATCATACTGGATCCGGTCAATAAACCGGTCATTGAACAAGCACTGCATGACGGTGTGAAAAACTATATCGGCGGTAATTGCACGGTCAGTTTGATGCTTATGGCGGTTGGCGGTCTGTTTGAAAAAGGCATGGTGGAATGGATGAGCGCCATGACGTATCAGGCGGCATCGGGCGCCGGCGCTAAAAATATGCGCGAATTGCTGCAACAAATGGGTGAAGCACATCGCGTAGCCAAGGATTTATTGAACGATCCCGCTTCCAGCATTCTGGAAATTGATCGCGAAGTCGCTGGCACATTACGCGATAAAAAATTCCCCACGGAAAATTTCGGCGTGCCGCTGGCGGGTAGTCTGATTCCTTGGATCGATAAAGAAGTTGCGAACGGGCAAAGCCGGGAAGAATGGAAAGGACAAGCTGAAACCAACAAGATTCTCGGAAGCAGCGACCAGCAAATACCTGTCGATGGCATCTGCGTGCGCGTCGGTGCAATGCGCTGCCATAGTCAGGCGCTCACCATCAAACTAAAACAAGATGTGCCCTTGGATGAAATCGAGGAAATTATCGCTCAATCCAATGATTGGGTGCAGGTTGTTCCTAACGAAAGAGAAGCAACCACGTCCAGATTAACACCGACTGCCGTAACTGGCTCTTTATCAATACCGGTGGGGCGGTTACGTAAGTTAGCGATGGGTAAAGAATATTTATCCGTTTTCACCGTCGGCGATCAATTATTATGGGGCGCGGCGGAACCGCTGCGAAGAATGCTGCGTATACTGATTCAGCATTGAAATCCTCATTTCTTCACACTTTAGGTACATTTTAACAATTATAGGTCTGTTTTATATGAATTAGCCTGTAATTTAAGGCATAATCTTAGCTTACATGATTGCGTCACAATGTTAGCCTTTCGATATCTTTTTTCAAAAAAACTAGAGAGGGTACTTCGGTGTATAAAACATCTTTCAGAGTAAGCTTGCTTGTAATCGTTCTGATGTTGCCATGGGCTGTTGTTCAAGCCGCGGGACTTGGTAAGCTGACACTCAATTCCGCTTTGGGACAACCGCTTGCCGCTGAAATTGAGATTGTCACTACCAGCAGCGATGATGTGGCATCTCTAAAAGCCAGTGTCGCCACTCGGGAGGCGTTTGCACAAGCCGGTATCAACTATGAGTCAGTGCTATCGGCTGTCAAAGCTTCGGTAGAATTACGGTCGAACGGCAATCCCTATATCAAGCTGACCTCTCCGCAAGCTGTCAACGATCCCTTTTTGATGATATTGATGGAGTTAAGCTGGTCTTCAGGACGGATATTACGTGAGTATACGGTTCTGCTTGATCCGGTTGAGACTAATACGCAGAATCTTGCGGCAGCCAGCACCAGTTCCGCTCCGGCGATAGTGACAACCCGCCTGGATGAGGAAAGAACATCCAATGCTGAAAAAGATAACCAAGCTGCAAATTCATCACCCAAGCGGAAAAATAATGCTACAGCGCAAACGAAAAAATCCTACGGACCGGTAAAACGCGGGGATACCTTATCATCCATCGCGCGTCAGGTGTTACCAGCCGGTGTCGATCTGAATCAAATGCTGGTGGCGCTCTATCATGCAAACCGGGATGCCTTTATTGCAGACAACATGAATCTGCTCAAGGCCGGCGCAGTGCTGAAAATACCCGAGAAGAATGAAGTCGCATCGATTGATACAACAACCGCAAAAGCAGAAATTAAAATGCAAACCGCGGATTGGCGTAGTTATCGAGGAAAATTGGCGGATATCAGCCGAGAATCACCGGCATCCCGCACGATCAGCCAATCGGATCAAGGTCAGATTACGACCACTCTGGATAAGAAATCCACCGCAGCGCCGAGTGCATCGAAAGAAGTTCTGAAACTATCCAGCGGCGCTCAATTGCCGGATAAGGATGGTAAGATTTCTGATCCAAATCTTGTCGATCGTCTGCGCATGATGGAAGAGGACGCCATCGCACGAAATCTCGCCTTGAAGGAAGCCAATGAGCGTGTGGCGATGCTGGAAAAAAGCATTGATAATCTTAAGCAATTGTTAGAGTTGAAGGATTCCGTTTTGGCTCAGGCCCAACTCAAAGCGGAACCGGCTCCTAAAACTACTGTTAAACCGGGAATCCAACCCGCGCCTGCAGTAGACACGGCAGCTGAAAAAGGTCCGAAACTGGAATCTGAATCCGCAGTAGTGCAAGAGATTCCGGTCGCTCAACCGGCACCTGAGGCAATTGCAAATACTGCGCCAGCTACCCCATTACCGCTGCCGCCAGACACTGAGGGTCAGTCCTGGATCGATCTGTTATTCAATTACATTGAGTATATTGCTGCTGCATCGGTGCTGGGGTTGTCGCTCATTCTGCTCATGATTAAAAGACGCCGCAACCAATTGGAAGAAGCCGGTGAGGAAGAGGAAGATAAGAAAGAGAATTTCTCCTCGGCCATGCGATCACGTATGTCGGCAATGGCTGCTAGCCAAGCTGCTACGGATGCCGTGGCTGATGCACCTGCCGCACAGCATGCAGAAGATGACTTAACGTATCAGAATATTAATGCTGCTTCCGAGGATGAAGAATTTGATAAGGATGCTCAGTATTACGAAGACAATGTCGCGAAATATGATTCTGTTTCAGAATCACCAATTGATGATGAACAATCGGCAAATGAATTGCAGCAGGATGAGCAACCACTAGATGAAAGTGTGCAGGATAATTTTGCAGAAGAATATGGCCAATCGGCTGATTCCGATCAGGATTTGACTACTCCAGTCAATCAAATTGATTTTGATTTAAGTGATGAGGCTGTTGATGCCCAGCACCAAGTGGCGATGAATCAGTCACTCGCTGGTGAAGTGGCTGGATTATCTAGCGTTGATGAAGATTTGAAAGCACCTGAGAGCGCTTCAGATTATGGGCTGGAAATTAATTTTGACGATTCGGAAAAATCTCTCGATTCTGTCAATCTAAATGACAATGCTTCAGACGATGAGAAATTGGATTTTGATTTAGGCGATTCGGATATTGATTTTACTGAGGATAAAACAGTGAATGAAATCGAAGTGCCTGTACTCGATGACGAATCAATAGCGGCTGACAGCAGTGAAAAATTCTCTGGATTAGATGAACCCTTGGAATTTGATTCATCGCTGGATGTTACGCATGAAGCCATTGAGCCGGAATTTGAATCTAACATACCCGACTTAGCCAGTATTGATTTGAATCTTGAAGATTCCGCCCAAGAAATTGAAAAGGATGAGAATCCTGACTCGGGTGAAAAGAGCGAGAAATGGCAGGAAGTGGAAACCAAGCTTGATTTGGCAAAAGCTTATCAAGAAATGGACGATAAGGAAGGCGCCAAAGAAATGCTGGAGGAAGTCATCCGTGATGGCGACGAGAAGCAAAAGAAAGCCGCAAAGAAAATGCTGAAAAGCTTGTAAAAATTGCTTCTTAACGTACCTTGCACTCAATCAATCAGTATGGCAATTCTAGTTTGTGCGGATAGCGCTGGTTTTAGAGTATGACGGCAGCCGTTATTGCGGATGGCAAAGCCAACCGCAAGGCTGCTCCATTCAGGATACGCTTGAGACAACACTATCCAAGATCGCACAGGAAAAAATTCGCATCATCACTGCGGGCCGGACCGATACCGGCGTGCATGCGCTTTATCAAGTGGTGCACTTTGATACATCAGCGCAGCGCCCGGTCAGTGCATGGGTACGCGGTGTCAATGCGTTCTTACCCAACGATATTGCCATTCTATGGGCAGCTGAGGTATCCGGCGAGTTCCACGCAAGATATAGCGCTGTAGAGCGGCGCTATATCTATTTGTTATTAAATCAACCAGTTCGTCCTGGTCTCAATAACAATAAGGTGGGATGGTACCATCATCCGCTGCAATTGGAGCAAATGCAAAGCGCGGGCGCTATCCTGGTGGGTGAGCATGATTTCTCCGCATTCCGGGCGGCGGAGTGCCAAGCGAAATCCCCGGTACGGACAATCACTAGGCTGACTGTTTCCCGTCAAGGGAATTTATTTGTTTTTGAACTATGTGCGAATGCATTTTTGCATCATATGGTGAGAAATATTATCGGTTGCCTTGTTTATATCGGGAAAGGCAAGTATTCTGTCGATTGGATGCATACGTTGCTGGACAGCCGTAACCGGACATATGCGGCGCCGACATTTTCTCCTGCAGGATTGTATCTGGCCGGTGTGAAATACGGTACTGACTGGGGTATGCCGGAATTTTCCCAGCTCCCGGTCATTCCGGGGTTATCGATACATAATTAAGTGACACACAAGACAATATAGATTTCCATGCCAGTGCGCGTAAAAGTATGCGGAATCACCCGCAGTGAAGACGCAATTGCAGCGGTTCAGAGTGGTGTTGATGCCATCGGTTTTGTTTTCTGGCCACACAGCGCGCGTTATATTGATCCCGAATCCGCGCGGCGGATTGCCGAAGTGATTCCTCCTTTCATCTGCACGGTCGGTGTCTATGTCGATCCGGATGCCGCGTGGGTCGAAGAAACCGCTCGAGCTGCCAAACTCAATCTACTGCAATTTCATGGTGATGAATCGCCGGAATTCTGCAATCAGTTTCCTCAGCCTTATATTAAAGCGATTCGAGTCAAACCGGACACAGATTTGCTACAATATGCCCATCGTTACGGGGCAGCAAAAGGATTATTACTCGATACTTATGCTGCGGATATGCCCGGAGGTACTGGACACGCTTTTGATTGGCAGCTCATTCCACAGCAATTGTCTCTACCGCTCATTCTTTCTGGTGGTTTAAATCCCGATAATGTGGCAAGAGCGATTAAACAAACCCAACCCTGGGCGGTTGATGTCTCAAGTGGTGTGGAAGCTTCAAAGGGTATCAAGGACGAGAAAAAAATTATTGCTTTCATGCAAGGAGTTAAACAATTGTGAGTGCTTATGACCTGCCGAATAAAGAAGGCCATTTTGGTCCCTATGGCGGCATATTTGTCGCTGAAACGTTAATTTCAGCTTTGGAAGATTTGCGCAAGCAATATGAATTTTATCGCGATGATCCTGAATTTAAAGCAGAATTTGCTTATGAATTAAAACATTATGTCGGGCGTCCCAGTCCTATTTATCACGCCAAAAGATGGTCGGAGCATTTAGGGGGCGCGCAGATTCTATTAAAACGGGAAGATTTAAACCATACCGGCGCGCACAAAATCAACAATACCATAGGACAAGCCTTACTGGCTAAACGCATGGGGAAAAAGCGCATCATCGCGGAAACCGGCGCGGGCCAGCATGGCGTGGCGAGCGCCACGGTTGCCGCGCGCTACGGCATGGAATGCGTGGTCTACATGGGATCGGAGGATGTGAAACGCCAAGCCACCAATGTTTATCGCATGAAACTGCTGGGCGCAACCGTAGTGCCGGTCGAATCTGGATCACGAACCTTAAAAGATGCGCTGAATGAAGCGATGCGCGATTGGGTCACCAATGTTGAAAATACTTTTTATATCATCGGCACTGTGGCGGGACCGCACCCGTATCCGATGATGGTCAGGGATTTTCAAGCGGTGATTGGAGATGAAGCCAAAGTGCAGATGCTGGAAGATTATAACCGGCAGCCGGATGCGTTGATTGCATGCGTCGGTGGCGGATCGAATGCAATCGGCTTATTCTACCCCTATATCGATGATGCCAATGTCCGTTTGATCGGTGTGGAAGCAGCGGGAAAAGGCATTGATACAAACCAGCACGCGGCGACTTTATCCACGGGTAAACCCGGTGTGTTGCATGGGAACCGTACTTATCTGATCCAAGACGAAAATGGCCAGATCATTGAGACCCATTCCATTTCTGCCGGTCTTGATTATCCCGGCGTGGGGCCGGAGCATGCCTGGCTCAAAGATTGCGGCCGTGCTGAATATGTCGCGATCACTGATGATGAGGCGTTGGAAGCATTTCATACACTGTGCCGCTATGAAGGTATTATGCCGGCATTGGAGTCAAGCCATGCGCTGGCTTACGCTGCCAAATATGCGCCTACTTTACCCAAAGACAAGCTGCTGCTGGTGAATTTATCCGGACGAGGTGACAAGGATATGGCAACGGTTGCACAAATGTCCGGTTTAACGCTGTAATGAATGAGTAACAGTATTTTGCAGTTTTCTGAGAAGAATTGAGAGCGGATGAACACATGAGCTTTATAAAGAGTTTAATGAATATTTTCAGCGATCAGAATGACGCTAAAAAAATAAATCGTATTGCCACGAAATTCGCTGCACTAAAAAATCAAAACCGGAAAGCACTCATTCCCTTTATTACCGCTGGTGATCCTAATCCGGAAATAACCGTTCAATTGATGCATCAGCTGGTTCAATCGGGCGCTGATATCGTTGAGTTGGGGGTGCCTTTTTCCGACCCTATGGCGGATGGACCGACAATTCAAAGATCATCCGAACGCGCATTAAAGCATCACGTCAGTCTGCATGATGTTTTGCATATGGTGGGCGAATTCAGAAAAACGGATAGCACGACACCAGTTGTATTAATGGGATACGCAAATCCGGTTGAAGCCTTGGGTCATGCAGCCTTTGCCGCCAAAGCAAAGGAGTGCGGCGTCGATGGTGTTTTGATCGTCGATTATCCCCCTGAAGAATCCGCTGAATGGGTGCAATGCCTGGAGCAACAAGAAATCGATGCGATCTTTTTGCTGTCCCCGACAACACCGCAAGCACGCATTGAGCAAGTGGCGAAAATGGCCAAAGGTTACATTTACTATGTTTCCCTAAAAGGAGTGACCGGCGCATCCCATCTGGATCTTCAAGATGTGAGCGCGATGCTGGCACAATTACGCCAATATATTGCATTGCCGATCGGCGTCGGATTTGGCATTCGCGATGGCGCAACAGCCAAGGCAGTCGCCGATCTGGCCGATGCCGTAGTGGTTGGCAGCCGCATCATCGAGGAAATCGAAAAATCTCCGGAAGCCGAATTGCTCGGAAACGTGGGAAATCTGATCGGTACCTTGCGTAAAGCCATTGATGAGAATTGAAACAATGTTTAACACGTTTTAGGAAACGTTACAGATGAGCTGGTTTCAGAACATTATCCCGCCAAAGATCAAGAGAAAAGAAGCGGGTGAAAAGAAAATAGTGCCGGAAGGCTTGTGGAGTAAGTGCCGTACCTGTGAAGCGGTTTTATACTACACGGACCTGGCCAAGAATTTGAATGTCTGCCCTAAATGTGATTTTCATAATCGTATTTCGGCAAGGAACCGTCTCGATCAACTGCTTGATCCTGAGGGACGGTATGAAATCGGTGCTGAAGTGATCGCCACCGATGCGCTGAAATTCAAAGATAGCAAACGTTATACGGATCGCCTGACGCAGGCGAAAGAAAACACCGACGAGCAAGATTCCTTAGTGGTGTTGCAAGGCACCATCAAAACAATGCCGGTTGTTGTTGCGGTATTTGAATTCGGTTTCATGGGTGGTTCGATGGGCTCGGTCGTTGGTGAGCGATTCGTGCGCGGCGTTAAAACCTGCATTGACCATCATTTGCCTTTTATTTGTTTCAGCGCCAGTGGCGGCGCCCGCATGCAAGAAGGTTTATTCTCCTTGATGCAAATGGCGAAAACAACGGCCGTGCTGACTAAGTTGAGTCATCGTAAATTACCGTTCATATCGGTTCTGACCGATCCGACGATGGGTGGCGTATCCGCCAGTTTTGCTTTTCTTGGCGATGTAGTGATTGCCGAACCCGGTGCGCTGATTGGTTTTGCCGGTCCGCGTGTCATTGAGCAAACGGTGCGTCAAACCCTTCCCGATGGCTTCCAGCGCGCTGAATTTTTATTGCAGCATGGTGCGATCGACATGATCGTGGACCGGCGGCAAATGCGTGACAAGATTGTCAATCTCTGCACGCAACTGATGCGTATTCCTGCGCCCATTCCTTAAACACCATTTGATCATTTCACTTCCTGTTAAACACAGGCACGCCAAATGGAAGCTGATTCGCTTGCTGATTGGTTAACGTATCTGGAACTGCTTCATCCCAAAACGATTGAAATGGGACTGGCGCGTGTCAACCGGGTTCGATCCAAGCTTGCTTTAATATCACAATTTCCCATTATTATGGTGGGGGGCACAAACGGCAAAGGGTCGGTTTGTGCAATGCTGGAGTCGATATTATGCTGCGCTGGCTACAAGGTGGGATGTTATACCTCGCCGCATTTGCTGCGCTATAACGAACGTGTCCGTATCGATAAGAATGAAGTGGATGATAAAAGCCTGTGTGATGCCTTTGCGCACATCGACGCCGCCAGAAAGGACTGCGATACTTCGTTGACTTTTTTTGAATTTGGCACATTGGCGGCGGTGCATATATTTATTCAAGCGCGTGTTGATGTGGCGATCTTAGAAGTCGGTCTCGGTGGACGCCTGGATGCGGTGAACATATTCGACGCGGATTGTGCAATCGTAACCAGTATCGATCTTGATCACATGGATTATCTGGGAGATACGCGGGAAAAAATAGGTTTTGAGAAAGCCGCGATTTTTAGAAAAGACAAACCAGCTATTTGTGCGGAAGCTGGTATACCGGATTCCGTTCATCAGCATATTGAAACTTCCGGTGCCCAATTTTTCCGCTTGAACAAAGAATTCGGTTACTCAAATAAAGGCATGCAATGGGATTACTGGGGGCCGAAAGGGTGGCGGCATTCTCTTCCATACCCTGCGCTCCGGGGTGTCAAGCAACTGCAAAATGCCAGTGCTTGCCTGGCCGCATTGGATACCTTGTGTGAATTGTTACCGGTCAGTATGAAAGACATCCGGCAAGGATTGGGCGAAGCGGTCATACCGGGCAGATTTCAAATGGTTTCGACGCAACCGATGATCATATTGGATGTCGCGCACAATCCCGCTGCGGCCGCTGTTTTAGCGGAAAACTTAGCGGCGGCGAAGCCATCCGGCCGCACTTATGCGGTATTTTCCATGCTGCAAGACAAAGATATCCAAGGCGTCATTCGAGCATTAAAAAACGACATCGATTTCTGGCTGGTATCGGTTATACAATCTCCCCGCGCCGCATCGGCCGATTATTTGATCAATGAAATTCATAAAGCGGGTATTTCGAGCGATGCGGATGTTATTTACCAGTTTTCCGACAGTGTTGCGGCTTTTGTTTTTGCCTGTGAACAAGCCGGTAAAAATGATAGAATTTGCACATTTGGATCGTTCTATACGGTAAGCGGCGTGTTGCAGTATTTGAGCACACAACAGAGCAGGTAATAATCGGCTATTTCAAATGAATAAAAATATCAGTGAAGAAGAATTATTACTCAGGAAACGCGCAAGGCGGCGTCTGGTTGGCGCTATCATACTGGTACTTGCTGCTGTGATTGTACTGCCGGCTATATTCGATGAGCCAAAAGGCGGAAGTGAAAAACAGGAAATTGCTATCAATTTGCCGGTGGCTAAGAACAACAGAAACGATTTGGCGCTCAAAGAAGAGTCTGTGAGCAACGAATTTTCTGGTATGGACGATGAGGCATCGCCTGAGTTACCCGGCAAATCGAAAGCAGGTTCACAACACCAAGATGAATTCTCTGGAATGTCGAATGACCAGAAACGCATTCCAATCCCAGGTATTAAACCAAAATTTGACCGGCGTCCGGTAGCCATCGCTCCAGAAGTGAAAAACAACGCAGCAGTAAATACCGCCGCCGCTGTGCCCGCCCCCGCGCCTGCGGCAACACCAATAAGTCCATCCGTGGCAGCATCTGTAGCGGTACCGGCGGATGTAGCTAAAGCGTTTGTCGTGCAACTGGGCGCATTTTCCGATCAAGCGAAAGCCAAGCAGCAGCAAGCCAATCTATTATCGAGCGGGTTTAAAGCCTACACTGAAACATTGAAAGTCGATCACAATGAGGTGACGCGTGTACGGATCGGTCCTTTCACGACACGAAGCGCTGCCGAAGCCGAATTAAAGAAATTAAAAAAGATTGGATTGGACGGTGTAGTGGCTCCCAAATAAGCTGATCATGGAATGGCTTTTATTTTCTGTTATGAATCAATGAAAATGGGACTGATTTTAACTGATGACCGCGTTTGACTATGTTGTTTCCGGTATTTTTCTTGTTTCAATACTTTTAAGCATTTTTCGGGGATTTGTCCGGGAAACGCTATCCATTGCCGGTTGGGTAGTTGCTTTTATAGTAGCCAGTGCGTACGGATCGTTTTTTGAACAGTTTTTGCCGGTTGAAATTGTCGGTGAAACACTGCGCATTTCGATTGCATTTGTTTTAACGTTTCTTTCGGTATTGTTGATCACTGCACTGGGGACTATGTTGCTCACTTCATTGATCAAAGGTATTGGACTGGGATTCATCGACCGATTGTTTGGCTCTATTTTTGGTCTTTTAAGGGCACTGGCGATTGTAACGTTACTGACTTTAATCGCCGGATTAACGACAATTCCCAATCAGGTATTCTGGCAGCAGGCAGTTTTGAGCCGTCCGTTGGAAGCGATTGCATTGCAAGTGTTACCTTGGCTTCCGGCCGATCTGTCAAAACGCATTAGTTTTGAACGAAAAGAAAATTCTTAAGATGGACCAAGGACAACAAAATTAACGGAGCATTTCTATGTGTGGAATTCTCGGCATTGTTGCAAAATCACCCGCCAATCAGTTGCTTTATGATGGTTTGCTCATGTTGCAACATCGCGGGCAGGATGCAAGCGGCATTGTAACGGCGCAAGGGAATACCTTTCACATGCATAAAGGTTTGGGTTTGGTGCGTGACGTATTTCGCACCCGGAACATGCGTGCGTTGGCAGGTAATATCGGTATCGGACATGTGCGCTATCCGACCGCCGGATCAGCTAACTCATCAGCCGAGGCGCAGCCTTTTTATGTCAACTCGCCATTCGGCATCGTATTAAGCCATAATGGTAATTTAACCAACGCGGAACAACTGAATCAAGAATTGTTCAGAACCGATTTGCGGCATGTGAATACCAATTCCGACTCGGAAGTTCTGCTCAATGTGCTAGCGCATGAATTGCAGGAAAGCACGCGCAATTGCCAGCTCGATCCCGCTACTATTTTTGCTGCGGTGGCCGGTGTTCATAAACGCTGCAAAGGCGCTTATGCGGTGGTGGCGATGATCGCAGGATATGGATTGTTAGCCTTTCGTGATCCCTATGGCATACGGCCGCTGGTTTTTGGTACCGCAGAAAATGAATTGGGCGATGAGTATCTGATTGCATCCGAAAGTGTAGCATTGGATACGCTGGGTTTTAAATTAATACGCGATATACAACCCGGGGAAGCCATTTTTATCGATGAAGACGGCAATTTTTACAATAAGCAGTGCGCCCCCGATGCTTCGTTGAATCCTTGTATTTTTGAATATGTTTATCTAGCCCGGCCCGATTCCGTCATCGACGGTATCTCAGTTTACGAAACGCGATTAAACATGGGCGAACATCTGGCTGAGAAAATCAGAAATACGATGCATCATTTGGATATCGATGTGGTCATCCCAATCCCCGATTCCAGCCGCCCCAGCGCCTTACAGCTTGCCAACAGCTTGGGCATTGATTTTCGTGAAGGGTTTGTTAAGAATCGCTATGTCGGCCGCACCTTCATCATGCCGGGTCAGCAGCAGCGACGTAAATCCGTGCGGCAGAAACTGAATGCCATGAGTATCGAATTTCGTGGCAAGAATGTTATGTTGGTGGATGACTCCATTGTTCGCGGCACGACGAGCCGGGAAATTGTTCAGATGGCGCGCGAGGCGGGTGCGAATAAAATTTACTTTGCTTCCGCAGCCCCACCGGTGCGATATCCGAATGTATACGGTATCGACATGCCGACGCGCCAGGAATTGATCGCGACTGATCGTACGGCAGAAGAAATTTGTAATGAAATTGGCGCGGATTTCTTGATTTTTCAAGACTTGGATGCACTAGAACATGCTGTTTCAAAAGTATTGCCTGCGGTTAAAAGTTTTGAAACTTCATGTTTCAACGGTGATTATATAACCGGGGACATTACTCCAGAATATTTACAAACCCTGGAGCTACAGCGTAATTCCAATCATTCGGTATTACAGACTAAACTCAATACACAATTGGATTTGAGTTTGGTTTTTTCCGAATAGCACACTGAGCAGAGCATTCAATAAACATCATGTCATTTTGAGTCTTGCTATTTGCCGTCTATTTTTCTGTTCATAATAAATTTTTCCTGATTTCTATAAACATCGTTTTCGCTCAAGGTTCACTCTATGTCAGATCATTTACAGCCTGAAACGCTGGCGCTCCATACCGGAGTTCATCGCAGTCAATTCAACGAACACTCAGAAGCCATGTATCTCACTTCGAGTTTTGTTTTTGAGAGCGCCGCTCAGGCAGCTGCGCGATTTTCCGGTAATGAACCAGGCAACATCTATTCCAGGTTTACCAATCCCACCGTGACTGCGTTTGAAGAACGGCTGGCCGCATTGGAAGGAGCCGAAGCCTGCATTGCCACTTCCTCCGGCATGTCGGCCATATTGGCCTGCACAATGGGGTTATTGTCGGCTGGCGATCATATCGTTGCATCGCGCAGTTTGTTCGGCGCAACTGTCAATTTATTCAATAACATATTGAAACGCTTCAATATCGATACAACTTTTGTATCGGCGACCGATGTGCAATCGTGGCAAGCCGCGATACAACCCAATACCAAGCTGTTTTTTTTGGAAACACCGTCCAATCCGTTAACGGAAATCTCCGATATCGCGGAACTGAGTAAAATTGCCAAGAAAGCAGGCGTTTGGTTGGCAGTCGATAACTGTTTTTGTACCCCCATTTTGCAGAAACCACTTGAGTTAGGTGCTGATATCGTTATTCATTCTGCGACCAAATATTTGGACGGGCAGGGTAGAGTGTTGGGCGGTGCTGTGCTTGGTAAGCGCGAATTGTTGATGGATGGCGGAATCTATGGATTCTTGCGCACTGCCGGGCCAACACTCAGTGCCTTCAATGCCTGGGTGATACTGAAGGGTCTGGAAACGCTGAAGTTACGTATAGAAGCGCACTCGGCAAATGCGTTGCAAATGGCGCAATGGCTTGAGGCGCAACCGAATGTGACGCGTGTCTTTTATCCCGGCTTAGCCTCTCATCCGCAGCATGCCTTAGCACAGCGTCAGCAAAAATCCGGTGGCGGGATTGTGACGTTTGAAGTCAAGGGCGGTAAAGAAGCCGCATGGCGTGTCATCGATTCGACCCGTCTGATATCGATTACCGCCAATTTGGGCGATGCGAAAAGCACGCTGACCCACCCGGCCACAACAACCCATGCGCGTATCAGTCAAGAAGCACGGGATGCTGCCGGTATCACCGATGGATTGTTGCGTATTGCAGTTGGATTGGAAGCGGTGCAGGATCTGCAAGCTGATTTGCACCGCGGACTGACATAATGGCACGATGATATCGTGATGAGCATCTGCCGGATTGCGGTTAAATCACTTCGGCTTTTTCGATGATGACATTTTCAAGTGGAACATTCTGGTGGCCTGCGTGATCACCGGTTTTGACCTTCTTGATTTTATCCACGACATCCTGACCTTCGACCACTTTACCGAACACGCAATAACCGAAACCCGGTGGTGTTGAAGATTTGTAATTCAAAAAACCATTATTAGTGACATTAATGAAGAATTGCGCCGTTGCGGAATGAACATCGGCGGTACGAGCCATCGCAATGGTATACGCATCATTTTTAAGCCCATTGGCAGCTTCGTTCTGGATAGGTGATTGTGTCTTTTTTTGCTTCATCCCAGGCTCAAATCCACCACCTTGAATCATGAAATCGTCAATAACGCGATGAAACAATGTGTTGTCATAAAATCCGCTGGTAACGTAATTTAAGAAATTTTGCACGGTTTCCGGCGCTTTCTCGCTATCCAGTTCAAGCGTAATAACCCCATAATTGGTTTGTAATCTGACCATATTTATCCTATGTAAAGTGATGATTGTTGTTATTGCGTGTTTTTCTCAAGCGCGGGCAGTTTTATTACATCTTCAATAACGACGCTGCTTTTGGGTACATCACCGCCAAAAGGGCCGCCCGATCCAGTCGGCAGCGATGCAATCTTGTTGACAACTTCCATGCCGGAAACCACCTTGCCGAATACCGCATATCCGTAGCCATTCTGAGTCGGCGCTTTGTAATTCAGGAATGCATTATTGGCGACATTAATGAAAAATTGCGCGGATGCCGAGTGCGGATCCGAAGTCCGCGCCATCGCAATGGTTCCGGGTTCATTTTTTAAACCGTTACCAGCCTCGTTTTGGATCGGCGACCGTGCCGGTTTTTGTTTCAATGCGGTATCGAATCCGCCGCCTTGAATCATGAAACCAGCAATTACGCGGTGAAATACGGTATTTTTGTAAAATCCATCTTCTACATATTGCAGGAAATTCTCAACGGTTTTCGGTGCTTTGTCCGGGTAAAGCTCGAGAACGATACTGCCTAGATTGGTTTTCATTTCAACCCGGGTCTCTGTTGCATGAACAGGTAAACACAGTGCAATTAACAATAAAAAAATCAGAATTTGACAGCGATGCATAGTTAAGTATCCTAAGTGGCAAGTAGCGGGTAAGGGCTTTGTGCCTACGTTATGTTATACTCGCAGGCTATTTCAAAAGCGCTGGAACGGCCAGATTCTAACAAGAAGATGGCTAACTCTACAATCTTATCTGTTGACCTTATGCTCAAAATTTATAACTCAATCGCCCGGGAAAAACAAGATTTTGTTCCAATAACACCTGGAAAAGTAAAAATTTATGTGTGCGGTATGACGGTTTATGATTATTGTCATTTGGGACATGCGCGAGTTTTGGTGGTTTTCGATACGGTTATCCGCTGGTTCAAGGCCAATGATTTTGCAGTCAGTTATGTGCGGAATGTGACTGATATTGATGACAAAATTATCAAACGCGCGCAGGAGAATAATGAATCGATCGAGACACTGACACAACGTTTCATTCAAGCGATGAATGAGGACTCGACCGCGCTGGGTGTTTTGCCGCCGAGCCACGAGCCGCGCGCGACGGAGTTTGTTGAGCATATGATTGCAATGATCAGCACGCTGGTGGAAAAACGGTTGGCTTATCATGCGAAAAATGGGGATGTGTATTACTCCGTGCATGATTTTCCCAGTTACGGAAAACTTTCCGGTAAATCCCTGAACGACCTGCGCGCCGGTGAGCGTGTGGAAATCGATTCAAATAAAAAAGACCCGTTGGATTTTGTGTTGTGGAAATCGGCAAAACCGGGTGAGCCATATTGGGAATCGCCTTGGGGCAGGGGACGTCCGGGCTGGCACATCGAATGCTCGGCGATGAGTGAACAGTTATTAGGCATTCATTTTGATATTCATGGCGGCGGACAGGATTTGCAGTTCCCGCATCATGAAAATGAAATCGCACAAAGCGAAGGTGCGCATGATCATCCTTTTGTCAATTACTGGATGCATAATGGGTTTGTCCGCGTCGACAACGAAAAAATGTCGAAGTCGCTGGGCAATTTCTTCACCGTGCGCGAGATTCTAAAATTCTACCAACCGGAAGTGGTGCGCTTTTTTATTCTGCGCGCGCACTATCGCAGCCCATTGAATTATTCCGATCAACACCTCAGAGACACCAAGCTTGCGTTGGATCGCTTGTATATTGCTCTCAAAGATGCCGGGCCGGTCGATGCGATAGCGCTTGATTGGAATAATGCCTATGCGCAGCGATTCAAAATGGCCATGAATGATGATTTCAATACGCCGGATGCAATTGCTGTTTTGTTTGATCTGGCGAGCGATATCAATAAATCGGGTTCAAAAGAAAATGCCGGACTACTGAAAACACTGGGTGGTTTACTCGGTCTTTTGCAGCAGAATCCGCAAGAGTACCTGCAAAATGCAATCGCTACCGGCCCATCGGATGCTTTGACTCCGGATGACATTGAACTGCTGATTCAACAGCGCATCAGCGCACGTAAAGAAGGCCGGTACTCCGATGCCGATGCGATTCGTAAAAATCTGCAACAACAGGGTATCATCCTCGAAGACGGCGCGGAAGGAACGACTTGGCGCCGCACTTAGGGAAGCGCTGATTAATTGACTGCACGAGCGAATTGCTTCGTTGCGAGGTACTCACTCTCTCGCCTATCAGATTGATATGTCTCGGTTGTTGCGTTCCATGCACCTCGCCCTTCATCACGTTCGTTGAATTAATCAGCGCTTCCTTAGTGAATCTATCTCACGGACGCTGAATTTTCCACAGATAAAGCGTGGAATTGGAAAAATCATCGAGTTTGATACTTTTATCCGCTGCCACACCGGGAATGGTAAATGTGTTGCTAATCAACAGACTTCCCGGGCGCATTTCCTTACCGGCCTTTTCCCACAACGCCGCCATCGGTACCGGTGACAGATAAGCGTAAACGACATCGTATTGCGAAAAATCCTGTTGCCAGAAATCTCCCCACACAATTGTGCAATTTGGAACACCCAGAAAGCTTCTTAATTTACTGATCAGGAAAGGTAAGGGAGCTGATTCAATGCCGTGAAACTGACCGTTCTGGTGTGTTCTGGCTAGATTATTCAACAGACCGCCACATCCGCTGCCCAGATCGACAAAAGAAAATCGCTCTTTGCCCGGCAGTAGTGATTCCAACGCTTGATTGGCACGTTGACTGGAAAGATACAGCGGTACTTGGGTTTTATAGGTTTTTCCATAGACCAGCCATAGACCGAGAAAAAATACCAGGAACCATGTCGAAGAAATATTCCATGCCAACGCAACGACGATCATTGGTATGAAACCCAAATGAATAGCAGACCACCATACCGGCATGCGGATGAAATAACTGAGTAATCCCGCCAATAACCCTTGTGCTAAACTCCATTCAAATATACTCAAACCAGGAAAAGCTTGTGACAAGATAATCAAATAAACCGTCAGAATGGTCACAATCTGAATAAGCAGTGCGGCAATGCCGGGGTGGATTCGTTTTAACATGATAAATTATTGAGTTAATTATGGATTCTGCAATATTTCTTTACTCGGCTCAGCCTGCATATCAACATCGATGGTTTGCCCATCCATCGTCACGGCTTTCTCGGCTTTTTCGTTCATGACGACGATGCTGATCCGGCGGTTGATCGGATTGACAGGGTCTTCCTTGTCAAACAATACCGCAGATGACAAACCGATCACTTGCAAAACCTTGTTGGTATCCATGCCGCCAATAATCAGCTCGCGGCGCGAAGCATTTGCGCGATCCGCCGATAATTCCCAGTTACTGTAACCTTTGTCCCCGGTAGGGAAAGGTTTGCCGTCGGTATGGCCGGAGAGACTGACTTTATTCTCGACATCATTGAGCATTTTGCCAATCTCGCGCAAAATGGTTTTGGTATACGGCTGCAAATCGGCTTTTCCCAGTGCAAACATGGGGCGATTTTGTTCATCGACAATCTGAATTCTTAAGCCATCGGACGTGATATCCAGCAAAAGCTGATTGGCGAATTTTTTCAATGTAGGATTGTTTTCAACCGCTTCTTCAATTTTTTTCTTCAAGCCTTCCAATTTAATGCGCTCAATGCGTTCCTTCATAATTTTCTTGGCTTGTATGTCGTCTTTAATTTCACCTTTTTTCACTTCGCCGTGCTGCCGGGTCAGATCGGTGCCGCCACCTTTCAATATGCTACTGGTCTCGCCAATGGACGATCCGCCCGTCATGGCGACCTTGAGCGGTGTTTTGAAATACTCCGAGATGCCTTCCAATTGACTCTTGGTGGATGATCCCAGCAACCACATGAGTAAGAAGAATGCCATCATGGCTGTGACAAAATCAGCGTAAGCAATTTTCCAAGCGCCACCGTGGTGACCGCCGGCAACTTTCTTGATTCGCTTGATGACTATCGGGCGTTGTGAAAGATCATCAGCCATAATTATTCTCGCAATTCAAATGGAACATCATTCCGGAGTGGTTATTTTGATTTACTTTGTTTGACATGCTCTTCCAGTTCCAGGAAAGACGGTCTTTCAGTCGTGAATAGCACTTTGCGGCCAAACTCAATGGCCAGAACCGGTGAATAGCCGTTCAAATTGGCCAATAATGTGATTTTGATGCACTCAAACATCTTGCTGGACTCATGGAGGTTATGTTCGAGTTTGCTCGACAGCGGACTGACGAATCCATATGCCAATAAAATTCCTAGGAAGGTACCGACCAGCGCCGCGGCAATCAAAATGCCCAGTTCGGAAGGTGGAAGATGAACGGATTCCATCGTATGCACCACCCCCATCACCGCGGCGACAATACCGAAAGCCGGTAATCCATCGCCGAGTTTGGCGACCACATGAATCGGCACTTCGCCTTCCTGATGGTGTGTTTCCAATTCACTGTCCATCAGACTTTCGATTTCGAGCGAATTGAGGTTCCCGCCGACCATTAAGCGCAAATAATCGGTGATAAATTCGGTGATATGATGATCAGCCAGAATGTCCGGGTATTTGGTGAAAATAGGGCTGCTGGAGGGATCGTCGACATCGCCTTCAATCGACATCAGTCCTTCTTTGCGGATTTTTCCCAGTACTTCGTACAGCAGTGTCATCAAATCCATGTACAGCGCTTTGGTATATTTGGAACCTTTGAAAACGGTCGGTAACGCTTTCAACGTGGCTTTGAGCGCTTTATTCGAGTTGCCGACGACAAAAGCGCCTACTGCGCCACCGCCAATCATGAGCAACTCGACCGGCTGCCACAGCGAAGCGAGATGCCCGCCCGCCAGTGCAAAGCCGCCAAAAACAGAAATAATGATGATGAGATAACCAACGGATACAAGCATTGCGATGACTCCCTCGAATGTAATTACGCAATTTTTTGATGGCAAATTCTGGAGTGAGAAGTTAACACATCACCTTGCAATTCATTCTTGGGGATAAGGTCGGTTTTTTCCCGGTATTTCCGGGTTTTTTTATTGCTTGCGGATTTCTTTCACAGAAACAACAGGTAAGGTTGTTCAAGTAGATGCTGTGATTTCTTCATGAAAAAGATAACTTTCGCATGAATAACGATTGATTATGGTGCGGAAATAGTGTTTTCGTGCTGGTATTGATCGATTTCCTCCTGCTGTTGTAATTCCCACATCTGCGCATACGTGCCGCCGCTTGCCAGCAATTGCTGATGCGTGCCGCGTTCGATGATGCGGCCATGATCCATGACCAGAATCTGATCGGCATCGGCGATCGTGGATAGCCGGTGCGCAATGGTCAGTGTGGTGCGGTTCTGGGCGATGCGTTTCAGTTCCGCCTGAATGCGTTTCTCCGAATTGGAATCCAGCGCCGATGTCGCTTCGTCAAAAATCAAAATAACCGGATTCTTCAGGATGGTGCGGGCGATGGCGACGCGTTGTTTTTCCCCGCCGGATAGCTTCAAACCGCGCTCGCCCACAATCGTGGCATATTTTTCCGGCAAGCTTTCAATAAAATCATGGATATGGGCAGCACGAGCGGCAGCAAACACTTCCTCCTGCGTGGCTTCCGGCCGTCCGTACGCGATGTTGTAATAAATACTATCGTTGAACAGCACGGTATCCTGCGGCACGATACCCATCGCGGCGCGCAGGCTTTGCTGAGTTACCGCGCGAATATCCTGATCATTGATTTGAATGCACCCCGATTGCACGTCATAAAAACGGAACAGCAAGCGTGCCAGCGTCGATTTACCGGAACCGCTGTGACCGACCACGGCAACGTTTTGCCCGGATGGGATATCGAAACTGACGTCGAACAATATCTGACGGTTAGTTTCATAGCTGAAATCGACATGATGAAAGCGGATGGTTGCCTGATCCGCAGCGAGAACTTTGGCATCCGGTTGATCCTGGATTTCCCGATTTTCATCCAATAATGTGAACATGCGTTCCATATCGGCCAGCGAGTGCTTGATTTCGCGGTAAACAAAACCGAGAAAATGCAGTGGCATATACAGTTGCAGCATAAAAGCATTGATCAGCACCAAATCGCCCAATGTCATGATGCCGTCGATGACTTGATCAGCCGCCAGCAGCATCAGCAAGGTAACACCGATAGCGATGATTGCGCTTTGTCCGGCGTTCAATGTCGCCAGTGAAGTCTGGTTGCGCACGGCAGCCTTTTCCCACGATTGCAAATGCTCGTCGTAGCGCCGCGCTTCCCAGGCTTCATTGCCGAAATATTTCACTGTTTCGTAATTCAACAAACTGTCGATTGCCTGAGTATTGGCTTTGGAATCCATATTGTTCATGGTGCGGCGGAAAATCATGCGCCATTCGGTGACGATCAAAGTCAGTGTGATATAAGCCAGCAGCGTCAGGAAAATGATGATGGAAAACCGGATATCGTATTGTTTGATTAGGATGGCCAGCACCAAACCGATTTCCAGCAGCGTCGGCAGGATATTAAACAGCATGAAATTCAGCAAAAAGGAAATGCCGCGTGTACCGCGTTCAATGTCGCGCGAAACACCGCCGGTCTGGCGCTCCAGATGAAATCGCAACGACAGTGAATGCAAATGGCTGAATACTTTGTTCGCAACCCGCCGGATCGCCCGTTGCGTCACTTTGGCAAAAATGGCGTCACGCAATTCGCCGAATAAAGTGCTGCACAAACGCAAAACGCCATAACCGATCAGTAAAAAAACCGGTAATACCAGTTCCGCGCGCGGCTGATCCAGGGCATCGACGATTTCTTTCAGAACCAGAGGCACCGAGACATTGGCCAGTTTGGCCAGTACCAGCAAGCTGAGCGCCAGGATCACCCGTATTTTGAATTCCCACAAATAGGGTAATAGTGCGGCGATGGTTTTCAGGTTATTGCGCGTGGCGGCAGGTTTCTCAAGACGGGTGGGGCGCATTGGCAGCGATCAACGATGTAGAGTGTGGAAGTAACTGAAAATAAAGGTGTTGTGTAAATTGGGTTTCTTTGCGTTACGGCATTAAGGTAACATAAGTACGGTTACTCTGCTTTTGCGTTGTTGTATTGAGTATGAACAAAGCGCCATTCCGATGAAATTTTAATATGTTGTGCCGCATTCATTATGGAAATTACTTGTTATCGAGATCTTGAAGTCAGCCGGGAAGCGCGTTACTTGTCTGCAAGTACTTACAATCTGGCGATTACCCTATTGTCGCGTTGTCCGACACGGCATTTGTTCGTTCCCATCCGCAGCATGCAGTACATGGCAATCGTCGATCATGAAGAATTTGTGTTCATCGATGGCGAACGTAAATGCTGGGTCGATATCGCATGGCGCGATTTTAACCGGCAGGCGCGCGATGCATTGGATCAGCCAGTTGCGTACGATGCTGTGTATTACCGCGAGAACATGGCGGCTGTGATGAAGCGCT